>Ga0207754_100179_pt1 | contig 36732 bp, 37 predicted proteins | sample A23E1SouthBayCA_FD_187728 | JGI IMG/M metagenome (GOLD analysis project Ga0207754, IMG submission 187728) | Aerobic enrichment media microbial communities from Eden Landing Ponds, California, USA - A23 E1 (SPAdes) | ecosystem: Environmental > Aquatic > Marine > Unclassified | place: Emeryville...
CACGCGGTGAGCGAGAGGTAGTGCGGTAGCGGTGCGGTGGTGTCCGCCTCGCCTCCCTGGTGGAGGCGAGTGAGGGGAGAGACACGCGGTGAGCGAGAGGTAGTGCGGTAGCGGTGCGGTGGTGTCCGCCTCGCCTCCCTGGTGGAGGCGAGTGAGGGGAGAGACACGCGGTGAGCGAGAGATAGTGCGGTAGCGGTGCGGTGGCGTTTCGTCCTCGCCTCTCCACTGGAGGCGGACGAGGTCCGTAAGCGGTGATCAACCGACGCATCCTCCCGTCCGCGCCGTCGTCCTCGTCGCCGGAGATATTCTAAATGGTCGTTCATTCGGTATGGGTGGTGGTTCGATACACGAACGTACTATTCTAAGCCCTAAATTAGATATTTCCAAACGATAATATCGTAGGACGACTGTGTTCGTCTTCCTTTCCGGCCAAAATATACGATAGTCGCGGAGAATCATCGATGGGCTTAAGTAGGTGCTGTCACCTCGTATCAATTGACATGGCATCCGATACGACCGTCGTGCCGAGCGCTGACGGCAGCGCCGGTGAGGTCATGGCCGCCGTCGACGAGGACGGCGGCGTGGAGCGGTACGTCATCGCCGACGTCGAATGCGACGAGGCTTGGCTCGCCACCCCCACCGCGGAGGCGGAGCCGCTTCACGAGATGCGCTAATCACGCCCCTTTTTCTCGTCCCGCCGCGACCCCCACACATATGGACGCACGGGAAGTCACCGGTGATCGGGAGTTCGCCGTCCGCCTCGACTACGGGGCGGAGTGGATCGGCGAGATCGAGTCCTTCGCTGCGGCCGCCGATGTCGTGGCCGGGTGGTTCCACGCCACGGGTGCCGTCGAGGACGCCGAACTCGCCTACTACGACCAAGACGCCTTCGCGTACGAGACCGTCACCTACGACGAACCGCTTGAGGTCGCGTCGTGTACGGGGACGATCGCGCTCGACGACGACGACGAACCCGCCGTCGCCGCACACGTCGTCCTCTCGCGGCCCTCCGGGCAGTCGATCGCGGGCGCGCTCGAACGCGCCACGGTGTTCGACGGGGAGCTCTACTGTCGGACCTTCGACGACTACCTGACGCGCGACGTCGACCCGGCGGGTGGCCGGGCGCTGTGGGAGTAGCGCGGCGGCGAAGCCGCCGCGAAGACACGAGCGTTGAGCGTAGCGACCCGCGAGTAACGCGACGAGCTGTGGTGGCGGGCCGAGCACAACCCTCAAGAGCGTCAGCGCTGTAGTGTCGTGAACTGATGCGCCCGGTAGACGACGCCTACTTCGAGGGGCTCGAATCGCGGTTGGACGAGGCCTTCGACGTCGCGGAAGCGGCGAAGACCCGCGGGGAGGACCCCGTTCCAGCGGTCGAGATCCCGGTCGCGCGCGACATGGCGGATCGTGTCGAGAACATCCTCGGGATCGAGGGGGTCGCGGAGCGCGTCCGCGAACTGGAGGGCGAGATGGGGCGCGAGGAGGCGGCACTCGCACTCGTCGAGGACTTCGTCGAGGGAACGGTCGGCGACTACGACACCCGCGCGGGGAAGATCGAGGGGGCGGTCCGGACCGCGGTGGCGTTGCTGACCGAAGGCGTCGTCGCGGCGCCGATCGAGGGCATCGACCGCGTCGAGCTGCTGCAGAACGACGACGGGACGGAGTTCGTGAACGTCTATTACGCTGGTCCGATCCGCTCGGCCGGTGGGACCGCGCAAGCCCTCTCGGTGCTCGTCGCGGACTACGCGCGCTCCCTACTGGGGATCGAGCAGTACGCCGCACGCGACGACGAAGTCGAGCGCTACGCCGAGGAGGTCTCGCTCTACGACGACGAGACCGGCCTCCAGTACTCGCCGAAGGATCCGGAGACGACGTTCATCGCCGAGCACATGCCGATCATGCTCGACGGGGAGGCCACGGGCGACGAGGAGGTCTCGGGCTTTCGCGATCTGGAGCGCGTCGACACGAACTCCGCACGCGGCGGGATGTGTCTCGTGCTCGCGGAGGGGATCGCGCTCAAAGCCCCGAAGATACAGCGCTACACGCGCCAGCTCGACGAGGTGGAGTGGCCGTGGCTCCAAGATCTCATCGACGGAACGTACGACGACGAGGACGGGTCGAGCGACGACGCCAGCGAGGTGGGCGACGCGAACGAGGCGGACGAGGGCGAGGAGTCCGACGACCACGGCGACGCGTCCGCCCCCGACGGGCCGCCGCGCGTCGACCCCGCGGGGAAATACCTCCGCGACCTCATCGCGGGTCGGCCGGTGTTCGGCCACCCCTCGGAGGTGGGTGGCTTTCGCCTGCGCTACGGCCGCGCGCGCAACCACGGCTTTGCGACGGCGGGCGTCCACCCCGCGACGATGCACGTCGTGGACGATTTCCTCGCGACGGGCACGCAGATCAAGACCGAGCGCCCGGGGAAGGCGGGCGGCGTCGTCCCCGTCGACTCCATCGAGGGCCCGACGGTCAAACTGGCCAACGGCGACGTCCGGCGGATCGACGACCCCGCGGAGGCCTTAGAGGTACAGAACGGCGTCGTCGAGATCCTCGACTTGGGCGAATATCTCGTCAACTACGGGGAATTCGTCGAGAACAACCACCCGCTCGCGCCCGCGGGGTGGACGGTGGAGTGGTGGGAGCAGGCGTTCTCGGCGGCCGGCGCCGACGTGCAGGCCCTGCGCGACTCGCCGTACGTCGACCTCGCGGACCCGGACGCCGAACAGGCCCTCGCGTGGGCGAGCGACTACGACACCCCGCTCCACCCGAAGTACACCTACACGTGGCACGACCTCGACGTGGACGACCTGTGCGCGCTCGCAGCGGCCATCGACGGCGCAGCCGTCCAAGACGATGCCCTCCAGCTCCCGAACACCGACGGCGCGCGCCGCGCGCTCGAACGCCTCCTCGTTGAGCACGCGCAGGGCGAGGCGACGCTCACCGTCGACGACTGGCGCCCGCTCGTCCGCACGCTCGGGTTCGACGACGACCTCGAGCGCGACTGGACGAGCGACGACTTCGGATCGGCGGTGCGCGAGTGGCCGAACGCGATGAAGGCCGTCGAGGCCGTCGCGCCCTTCGCCGTCCAGGAGCGCGCCCCGACGCGCATCGGCAACCGGATGGGTCGCCCGGAGAAGTCCGAGTCGCGTGACCTCTCGCCTGCCGTCCACACGCTCTTCCCGATTGGCGAGGCTGGGGGCCCCCAGCGATCCTTCCGCGAGGCCGCCGACTACGCGCCCGACATGCGCGCCGAGCAGGGGCTCGTCGACGTCCAACTCGGAGAGCGTGTCTGTCCGGACTGCGGCGAGCATACCTACAAACCCCGCTGTGGAGCGTGTGGCGCGTGGACCGATCCCCACTACGAGTGTGCGGACTGCGGCGTCGTCGCCCACCCCGACGAGTCCGGGCGCGTGGAGTGCCCGCGTTGCGAGCGCGAACTCGACAACGTCGAACGCCAGACGGTCGACGTCCGTTCCGCGTACCGCGAGGCCCTCCAGGCCGTCGGCGAGCGCGAGAACGCCTACGACATTCTCAAGGGGGTCAAGGGGCTCACCTCGACGGAGAAAGTCCCCGAACCCATCGAGAAAGGCGTCCTCCGCGCGAAACACGGCGTCACGACGTTCAAGGACGGCACCGTCCGCTACGACATGACGGACCTCCCCGTCACCTCGGTGCGCCCTGCCGAACTCGACGTCTCCGTCGAGCAGTTCCGCGAACTCGGCTACGACACCGACGTCGAGGGCCGCCCGCTCACACACGACGACCAGCTCGTCGAGCTGCGCGTCCAGGACATCGTCCTCCCCGACGGCGCCGCCGAGCATATGCTCAAGACCGCGGACTTCGTCGACGACCTCCTCAGCGAGTATTACGGGATGGACCCCTTCTACGAGGTCGAGGAGCGCGACGATCTGGTGGGGGAACTCGTCTTCGGCATGGCCCCCCACACGTCGGCCGCCGTCGTCGGCCGCGTCGTCGGCTTCACGTCCGCGGCCGTGGGGTACGCTCATCCGTACTTCCACGCGGCGAAGCGCCGCAACTGCTTCCACCCCGAGACGAAGGTCTGGTTCGAGGACGAAGCGGGCGAGACGCACTACGAGGCCATCGAGGCGTTCGTCGAGGACCGCCTCGATCACGAGAGCGCCGACCGCGACGACTTCGGCACGCTCGTCCAGGAACTCGACGGCGACGTCCACGTCCCCTCGGTGGATGACGAGGGCAACGTCGTCCGCAAACCCGTCGAAGCGGTGTCGAAGCACCGCGCGCCCGACCACATGGTGCGCGTCGAGACGCGGAGCGGCCGGGAGATCACGGTCACGCCCGATCACGAGATGCTCTGCTGGAACGGCGGCGGAATCAAACGCATCGAGGCCCGCGAACTCGACGGCGGCGAGAAAATCCCCGCGAAGCCCGACGCACCCGAGACGGCTCCCGCGACGGCCGTCTCGGACGGCGGCGCGCTCGAACTCGACACGGTCGATCACGTCGAATATCAGGAATCCAATACAGAATACACGTACTGTCTGACCGTCGAGGACACACACTCCTTATTCGCCGAAAACATAGCACTCGGGCAATGTGACGGTGACGAAGACTGCGTCATGCTTCTCATGGACGGCCTCCTCAACTTCTCGAAGTCATACTTGCCCGACAAGCGTGGCGGGCAGATGGACGCGCCGCTCGTGATGTCCTCGCGGATCGACCCGTCCGAAATCGACGACGAGGCCCACAACATGGACGTCGTCGAGCAATACCCCTTGGAGTTCTACGAGGCGACCCGCGAGATGGCGGATCCCGAGGACGTCGACATCACCATCGCCGAGGAGTCGCTCGGCACCGACGAGGAGTACACGGGCTTCCGGCACACCCACGACACGACCGACATCGCGCTCGGGCCCGACCTCTCGGCGTACAAGACGCTCGGCTCGATGATGGAGAAGATGGACGCCCAGCTCGAACTCGCGCGAAAACTCCGCGCCGTCGACGAAACCGACGTCGCGGAGCGCGTCATTGAGGGCCACTTCCTCCCCGACCTCATCGGGAACCTCCGGGCGTTCTCCAGACAGGAGACCCGCTGTCTCGACTGCGGCGAGAAGTATCGGAGAATGCCCCTCTCCGGCGACTGCCGGGAGTGCGGCGGCCGCGTGAACCTCACCGTCCACGAGGGCTCCGTGAACAAGTACATGGACACCGCCATCCAGGTCGCCGAGGAGTACGACTGCCGCGAGTACACGAAACAGCGCCTGGAAGTCTTAGAGGCCTCCCTCGAATCCGTCTTCGAGGACGACCACAACAAACAGTCCGGCATCGCGGACTTCATGTAGGACTTTTTTTGCCGTTCGGGTCGCGCTACTCGCGACCCCCTCGCGGCAAAAACCTCCACTAAAAAGGCCCGCGCGCCAGAGGCGCGCGGTGATCACGCGAGTGAGTACCGCGAACGAGTCTGATTCGGTCGAATCGTCGGGCCGACGCGAGCGTGACGCGCTCGCAATCGGTACGGGAGCGGTTTCCGTACTGCACCACGCCGCACCGCTCCGCACCGCTCCACTGCGCTTTTCCCGTCCCGCTCTGTTCTTCTCTCACTTACTCTCGCCCGCGTTTTCCCTTAGACGCCGAGTGCGAGCAGCGGCGCGGCGCCGACCTGCGTGTACGCCCCGAAGAGGACGGCCCCGAAGAGGAGCGCGGCGACGAACAGGACGACCCCGAACAGGAGTTCGAGGAGCACGACGACCTTCGCGCCCGTCTCGCCGGCGAGTTCGACCGCGGCGATCCCGATCAGGTTCCCGAGGAGGACCGCCCACACCTCCCAGCGGCCCTGCTCGAGGCCGGTCCCCTGTTTCGCCCGGTACGCGAAGTACGCGGGCACGAGGAGGCCGATCGGGAAGGTGAACACGGCGACGAGCGCGCTCCCGAGCCACGTCAGCGTGGAGTACTGCTCGAAGAACTCGACGTCGCTCGCGGTCTCGCCTCCCGAACGCTGTCGGACACCACACTCCGGACAGATCGCCGCGTCCTCGCGGATCTCCGTGCCACACCCCCGGCAGTACACCGTCGGGTGGTCGGCCTCGTCGTCTTCGGCTGTCGGGGTGGGTTCGTCGCGCTCGTCGCCGTTGTCGTCTTCGTCCCGTTTGGAGGGCATCGGTGTCGGCACGTCCTCACGGCGTCCTGTTAAAGCTGGACGTCAAGCGTCCTACGCGTTCCGGGCCGTCAGCGACCCGACATCGACGTCTTCGGCGACGTCGCGGAGCGCGTCGAGAATGTCGGCGACGTCGTCGAGCGTCGTCAACGGATTCATCAGCGTCAACTTCAGCGCCTCGACGCCGTCGACTTCGGTGCGCGCGACGACGGCCCGTCCGTCGCGGAAGAGCGCCTCGCGGGCGGCCGTGTTCAGCGCGTCGAGGTCGTCGTCGGCCAGCTCGCGCGGCTCGTACCGGAAGAGGACGGTGTTGAGCGACGGCTCGGCGAGCAGCGCAAAGTCGTGGGATGAATCGAGGAGCGTCGCCGCGCGATTCGCGGTCGTGCACACCGTCTCGACGGCCTCGGCGATCCCCTCACGGCCGAGCGCACGGAACGCGAGATACGGTTTGAGCGCGTCGAAGCGCCGCGTCGTCTGCGTGGATTTCGAGACGAGGTTCGGAAGCGCGGAGTCCGCGGGGTTGAGGTAGTCGTCGTTGCGCGCGGCGTACCCGAAGGCCTCGCGCTCGTCGAGGATGAGCGCGCCGCAGCTGATCGGCTGGAAGAAGAGCTTGTGGAAGTCGACGGAGACGGAGTCCGCGCGTTCGACGCCGGCGAGGCGGTCGGCGTCGTCGGTAAGTGCGAGCGCACCGCCGAACGCGGCGTCGACGTGGAACCACGCGTCGTGCGTACGTGCGCGCTCAGCGAGGCGGTCGAGCGGATCGATCGCACCGAAGTCCGTCGTGCCGGCGGTCCCGACCACGGCGAAGACCTCTTTGCCCGCTTCGTCGAGCCCATCGAGCGTCGCGTCGAGCTCGTCGACGTCCATCCGGTGCTCGGCGTCCGTTCCGACCGTGACGACGGCGTCGTGGCCGAGGCCGAGGTGGTGGGCGGACTGCTCCGCGGTGAAGTGTGCTTCCGCCGAACAGACGATCCGGAGATCGTCGGCCTCGGGTGGGAGACCCGCGGCCTGCGCGTCGTGATCGAGGCGCTCCTCGCAGTAGCGATCCCGCGCGAGCAAGAGCGCCTGGAAGTTCGACTGCGTGCCGCCGCTCGTGACGACGCCGTCCGATCCGTCGCCGAGGCCGAAGAGGTCGCCGAGGGCCGTGAGGAGGCGTTCCTCAACGACGGTCGCCGCGCCGCTCTGATCGTAGGAGTCGAGCGACTGGTTCGTCGCCGAGAGCATCGTCTCCGCTGCGAGGCCGGACACCGTCGGCGGGCAGTGGAGGTGTGCGGCCGTCCGCGGGTGGGAGACGTTCACCGTCTCCGCGAGGACATCGGTCGCCACCTCGTCGATGGCGGCGTCGAGGCCGATCCCCGACTCGGGAAGGACGTCGTCGGGGAGCGCCGCGCGGATCGCGTCCGGTTCGGCGCCCGAGAAGGGGTCGTCGGTATCGGTCGCGTCGATCGCCGCCTCGCGCGCTCGCTCCGTCGCCGTGCGGTAGGCCTCAGCGCCCGCGTTGGTGCCGAGGAAGTGGTCTTCGAGGTCGCTCATGCCGTCACCTCCGCGTTCACGGCGGCCGTGACGGCCTCCGTGAAGATCGCGGCGATCTCGTCGATGTCGTCCTCGTCGACGACCAAGGGTGGGAGGAACCGGGCCGTCGATCCGCCGCGGCCGCCGAGTTCGATGACGAGGCCGCGCTCGAAACACTCGGTGCGCACGCGGTCCGCGAGGTCCTCGTCGGCGGGCCGTGCGCCCGCGTCGTCCGGTTCGGCGTCGGCGTCCACGAACTCCACGCCGAGCATGAGTCCGCGCCCGCGGACGTCGCCGACCGCGTCGTAGCGCGCTTCGAGAGCGTCGAGCGCCTCGCGGAGGCGCGTTCCCATCCGCTCCGCGTGGTCGTCGAGGTCGTGTTCCAACACGTAGTCGATGGTGGCTTCACCGGCCGCCATCGCCAGCTGATTGCCCCTGAACGTCCCGGCGTGCGCGCCGGGCTCCCAGACGTCCAGCGATTCGTCGTAGACGACGACGGCGAGCGGGAGGCCGCCGCCGACGGCCTTGGAGAGCGTGACGACGTCGGGCGTGATACCCGCGTGCTCGAAGGCGTACGTCTCTCCCGTTCGCCCGAGACCAGACTGGATCTCGTCGACGACCATCGGAATGTCGCGTTCGCGGGTGATCCGACGTATCTCGCGCGTCCACTCGTCGGGGGCGGGCACTGCGCCGCCCTCGCCTTGGACGAGTTCGACGAAGAGCCCGGCGGGATCGCCGAAACCCCGACCCGGGTCGTCGAGGAATCGCTCGACGTAGCGCGCGGCCGTGGTGCCAGCCTTGTCACCCGCCTCGCTGAACGGGCTTCGGTACTGGTAGGGGTAGGGGAGGTGGTGGACGCCCGACATGAGCCCCGAGAGCTCCGCCTTCGCGTGCGTATCGCCCATCATGGAGAGCGCGCCGTTCGTCATCCCGTGGTACGCGCCGCGGAACGCGAGCACGTCGTCGTTCCCCGTCGCGGTCTTGACGAGTTTCAGCGCGGCCTCGATGGCGTCCGTCCCGGCGGGACTGCAGAACTGCACTTTCGCGTTCTCCGAGAAGTCGTCAGGGAGGCTCGCCAAAAGCGAGTCCACGAAGCGCTCTTTCGCGGGCGTCGTGATGTCGAGCGTGTGGATCGGTCGGTCGTTGTCGAGCGCCGTCTCCATCGCGTCGGTGACGACGGGGTGGTTGTGCCCGAGCGCGAGCGTGCCCGCGCCCGCGAGGCAGTCGTAGTACGTGTTCCCGTCCATGTCCGTCAGCTCGACGCCGTTCGCCTCTCGGATGGCGAACGGGAGGTGTCGGGGGTATGTGCGGGCGCTGGACTCGCGCGCCGCCTGCTGGTCGAGCAACCCAGCGTTTCCGGCGTCCTCGTACGTCATCGCTCGCCCTCCCGATCACGCTCGCTCGTCCGTCGCGGTGTCCCAGTCACGCTCCCGTCTACCCCCCTGACGGGTAGTAAGCTATCGGCCGGCGAACCCCTCGCCTACTGTGGTGTGCGGCCGTTCCACACCCGTCCGGCGATTGGGTTTAAGGGATGACCGACCGAACCTCCGATGCATGAGTAACGACTCACCGGTGAAGATCGGCACGGCAGTGTACGACGCGGACGGCCGCGAGATCGGGACGATCCGCGGGTTCAACGACGACGGTTTCTTCGTCACGACCCGCGAGGGGATCGCCGCGCTCTCCGTCGAGCACGAGCACACTCCCCACGACGTCGGCGAGGCCGAACTCCTCTGGCGGTGTTCGGACTGCGGTGCGGTCGGCGATGTCGAGGACATCCCCGACGAGTGTCCGGACTGTGACGCGCCGCGCGAACACCTCTACTACTGGACGGAGGACTGATCGCAGCCACCGACGACGTCGCTACGCGCTCGTGAAAAAACGGCAGAATCGATCCTTAGAAGGGGGCCTGCGGGCCTTCGTCGGTCTCGGACTCGTCGTCGGACGTCTCGCCGGGGAACGACGGGGACATGCCGCCCGAGTGGCCGCCCTCCATCCCGGTGTCGGCGTTGACGGTCTCGATTTCGGGGATCTCCTTGGTCATCCGGGCCTTGATCGCCTGGATCGTCATCGGGGAGATACCGCAGCCCGAACAGGCACCGCTCAGCTGGATGTCGACCTCGCCGCTCTCGCGGTCGATGTTCGTGATCGAGGCGCTCCCGCCGTGCATCTGGATCTGTGGGAAGTTCCGACGGAGGAAGCTCGTAACGCGGTCCTCAAGGTCGTCGCCGGACTGGCTCTCGGTGCTCATGCACGGAAGTAGGTGATTCGCGGCCTTAGGCTTTTGGTTGCCCGCCGTCCTCGCCCTCGAACTCGAAGACGACCCGAAGCTGGTGTTCGATCGCCTCGACGTAGCGCTCGAGGACCGTCTCCGCCTTTTCCCGTTCGACGACGCCGTCGAGTCGCTCCACCGGATCTGCGGGGAGCTCGACGCTGAACTCGCCGTCGCCTTCGTAGTGGGGCTCGCTCTCGTTGAGCACCTGCTGGTCGAGCGAGTGGACGAGCGTGCTGTCGTAGCGCTCGTTGAGGTCGTTGAACGCGCGCTTGTACGCGGTCTGGAGTTGGGGGAAATACTCCGTGTACTTCCCCTCCTCGAACTCGTCGGGCGTGAAGTCGGCCATACGCGACGTTCCGCCGCGGAGCGCTAAAAGCCGGACGGTCCGCGGCGATACATCTTATGTCGCGATATCAAATCGTCCGGGTCATCGTCAACTCGACGCGCCCACGGCGTTCGACTTCGAAGTCGAACCGCCGGTAGAGCGCGCGCGCACAGCGATTCGACGATTCGACGGCGAGCCAGACGCGGCCACCGCCGCGCGTTCGGTGCGCGCCGAGGAGTCCGCGAAGGAGCTCGGTCCCGACGCCGTTCCCGCGCGCGTCCGGCGCGACGAAGACGGCGAGTTCGTGCGCGTCGCCCGCCTCGATCAGCGCCGCGTGCCCGACGATGTCGCCGTCGTGGCGGGCGACGACGCCGTGCGCATCCAGCAGCGTTCCGAGCCACTTGCGGCGCTCGTCGGCGTCCGTCGGAGGAAGGCCCTGCGTCCGGTCGGTGGGCGGGAACGCGTCGTACATCGCGGCCAGCGCGTCAGCGTCGCGCGTCGCCGCCGTCTCGATCTCGACGCGCGCATCGTCGGCCGCGCGAAAATTGAACGGGGGGTCGCGGAGCAGTTCGTCCGTCGTCGTCCGTGTCGCACTCTGGGTCATCTGGGTGGTGTCGTGGGAAGCGGTGGGCTCTCGGCTCGCGGGTCGGTCGTCCGGGTGTGTCGGCGCGCGTGTGCTACGGATGCGCTCATACACCGCTGTACGACCGCACCCCACAAAACTATAACGGTCGTTCGTTATGGATCGAGCTGTTCGCCGACTACCGCGTCGGCGGCCGCGACGAACCCCGACTCTTGACCCGCCGGCACCGTCGCGCCCGCCGCGACTTCGTGGCCACCGCCGTCGCCGCCGACCGCCGCTGCGGCCTCCGCCGCGACTGCCGAGAGGTCGAGCCCGCGCTCGACGAGTCTGGGCGTTCCCCGCATCGATACCTTCACGCCCGGCTCGTCGTCCCCGTCGTCCTCCTTCTCGGCGAACGCGATGATCGGGACGCCCGCCGCCACGCCGTCCTCGCCCATCGCCATCCCCGCAACGATCCCGACGACCGTCTCCGGCAGGCGGTCCCCGGCGTGGAACCACTGCACGTGTGACTCGCGTTCGACGCCGACCTCCCGCACCACGCCGACGCCCGTCGCCAGCGTCCGACGGTGTTCTCGCAGGAGGTCGCGCGCCGCATCGAGGGGCGCACCGCGCTCGCCCCGGCAGACCGCGAGCCCCACGGCCGCCCGATCGTAGCGCGCCGTCGCGTTCAGGAGCGTGGAGAACTCGCTCGCGTCCCGAAGCTCGCTCCCCCGCTCCTCCCCGAGCAGCGTGTACGTCGTCCCGATCAGCGCCTCGATCTCGTCGGCCGCGACACCCGTCCGTACCGCCCGCTGGACGAGCGCGCTCACGACTGTCTGGCGCTCCGCCGTGTCGAGATCGGCCCACGTCTTCCACTCTCCGTCCTCACGCAACTCGGCGTCGATGCCGTCGAGGAATCGGAGCGCGCCGTTCCGATCGCCCGTGATCCCCGGGATCGGCACGTCGCTCGCGTACGCGAACAGCTTCGGCAGCGGGCGTGTCTGCGTCCCGAACATCGCGAGGCCCTTCGAGGCGTCGAGTACTCCCGCCTCGACGCCCTCCGCAACGATTTCGGCGTTCGCCCCGATCAGCTCGCCCTCCACGACCTGCATGTCGCCGACCGCGCCGACGACTGCCAGCGCCGCCAAGTCGCGGTTGTCCTCGTCGTCCCCGTTCCCTTCGAGCGCACGCGCCACGCAGTAGCTCGCGCCCGCCCCGGAGAGTTCGCTCCCGCCGTCGAGTCCCTCGAGCAGGGGATTCAGGTGGTACGCGGTCTCGGCGTCCGCCGGCTGGTGGTGGTCCGCGATCACCGGCGTGAACGCCGCGTACTCGGTGATGACGTCGAGCTGGCCGCTCCCGAAGTCGGTGAAGAAGACGGTGTCGTAGTCGGCCGCCGCGTAGCGCTCGACGGCCGCACGGTCGAGTTGCTTCTCGAAGACGACGTCGTGGCCGATGCCGGCACGTTCGAGCGCCGCGCTGGCGATCCCGGCGCTCGTCAGGCCGTCGGCGTCGATGTGCGACGCGAGCAGGAGGTCGTCCGCCGCGCGGAGGCGCTCGGCACACCGCGCGGCCCGCGTCGAGAGTTCGGGAACGGGCGCGTCCATCGCCTTCCTCTACGCGCGCGCCGGCGGATAAACTCCCGTCTTCCCCCTACTCGTGACGGCTCGGCGCGGCCGCTTCGACGACTTCAGCCGCGAGCGCGTCGAACGACGCCTCCTCAGGGACGACGTCGACGTCGATCCCGTGACGCGTCGCCGTCCGCGCCGTCGGATCGCCAATACAGCCGACGACGGCGTCGTTCAGTCCCCGCACCGCGTCGTCCCGGACGCCGCGTGCCGCCGCGGCTTCCAAGAAATGCTCGACGGTGAGCGAGGAGGTGAACAGCGCCGCCTCCAGTTCCCCCTCGGCCGCACGTTCCGCGGAGACGCCGGCCTCGGGCGGCCGGACGAGTCGGTAGAGAACCGTCTCGTGGACGTACGCGCCCGCGTCTTCGAGACCGTCCGTGAGAACGTCGGAGCCGTGGTCCGAGCGCGCCACCTCGACGCGCGCGCCGTCCACGTCGTCTTCGAGCGCGTCGACGAGGCCGGCACTGGAGAACTCCGCCGGGACGAGATCGACGGCGTAGCCCGCCTCGCGCAGCGCGCTCGCCGTGCTCTCCCCGATCGCGCAGACAGTCGTGTCCGTCTCGCGGGTCGCCTCACTCTCCGCTCGCTCGTTTGGCTCCTCGCGTCGCGTTGCACCCCATTCGGTCTCGGCCACGAGTTCGACCCCGGTCTTGCTCGTCAGGATCACGTAGTCGGCGTCCTCGCGCGCCGTCGCGCCCGTCGGCTCGACGGCGAGCATCGCGTCCGGCACGGGAGTCGCGCCGAGCGATTCGAGTAACTCGACGGCGGCCGCGAGGCGCCCATCGTCCGGTCGGAACACCGCCGCGCGAACGTCTCGGGTCATCGCAGGAACGCCTCCAGTTCCTCGCGGACGCCGGCGACGCCGCCGATCACCGTCACCGCCGGCGGCTCGATACCGACCTCGTCGCGCGCCGCGACGATGGTCTCGAGGGTCCCGGTCGCCACTCGCTGGTTCGGTCGCGTCCCGCGCTCGACGAGCGCGACGGGAGTCTCGGGGTCCATTCCGGCGTCTCGGAGCGCCGCGGTGTAGTCGGGGAGCCGCGTGACGCCCATCAGGACGACGATGGTCCCGCCCGCCTCGGCGAGCGCCGCCCAGTCGACGCTCGATTCGGGCTTCGTCGGGTCCTCGTGGCCCGTGACGAACGTCACCGACGAGGCGTGATCGCGGTGGGTCACGGGGATACCGGCGACTCCGGGCGCAGCCACCGGTGAGGTGACGCCCGGCACGACCTCGAAGGTGACACCGTGCTCGGCGAGGTACTCGGCCTCCTCGCCGCCGCGCCCAAAGACGAACGGGTCGCCGCCCTTCAGGCGGACGACGCTCTTGCCCGCGTTCGCATACGCGACGAGGCGCTCGTTGATCTCCGCCTGCGAGGTGCGCTTGTCGCTGTGCGCACGCTTGCCGACGTCCTCCGCGTTGCCGTCGGGGATGAGGTCGAGGATCTCCGGGCCGGGGAGCCTGTCGTGGAGAACGACGTCCGCGCGTTCCAAGAGGTCGCGGGCCTTCACCGTCAGGAGCCCGGGATCGCCGGGTCCGCTCCCGACGAGGTAGACGGTCCCGTCCTCGGCGGTCGTCATTCCTCCGTCGCCTCCGCGATGAGGGCTGCCCCGCCCGCGTCCGCGAGGTCGGCGGCGAGTTCGCGTGCCTCGCGTGCGTAATCGTCGAGGTCGAGTTCGCGCGTCTCCGTCACCGCGCTCGCGCCGTCCGCCGAGTAGACCTGTACGTCCGTGCGCACGACCTCGCCCTGCAGGAACGCATGGACGCCGATCGGCGCGATACAGCCGCCTCCCAACTCCTCGAGAACGATGCGCTCGACCGTCGTCTCGACGCGCGAGCGCGGGTGATCGAGGGCCGACTGGAGCGCTTCCGAGACCTCCGCTCCCTCGCGCGCCGTCACTGCGAGCGCGCCCTGCCCCGGCGCGGGGACGAACTCGCCCGTGGGAAGGTCGACGAGGTTCACGCCGTGTGCCAACCCCGAGCGTTCGAGGCCGGCGCGCGCGAGCACGATCGCGTCGTACTCCGTGTCGACCTCGCGCCCGAGCGCCCGCTTCTCCAACTCCGTGAGCGAGTCGAACCACGACTCGACCGTCTCATCGTACTCCCGCTCGACTTCGTCGGGATCCTCTCCCTCCGCCGTCTCCGCGATCTCGCGTTCCGCTTGGTACGCCTCCTCGGCCTCCTGGCGCGCCTCGTGCTCGGCCTGCAGGTGCGTCGCCAGCAGTTTCTCCACGCGCGTGTCGACGTTCCCGCGGAGACCCGCCACCTCCAGGTCGGGTCGGTGTGCGCGGATCTGCGCACCCCGGCGCATGCTCGACGTCCCGACGACCGCCCCTTCCGGTAGGTCGTCGAACGCGGTGCCGTCGGGCGTCACGAGGGCGTCGCCGGCGCTCGCGCGTCGCGGGACCGCCGCGATGACGAGGTCGTCGGGCATCTCCGTCGGGACGTCCTTCATCGAGTGGACCGCGGCGTCGACGTCGCCATCGAGGACGCGTTCGTCGAGCGCGCGGACGAACGCGCCCGTCCGCCCGAGGTCCGCGATGCGTTCGTCCGTGATCCGATCGCCCTCGGTCTCGACCTCGACGAGGTCGACGTCGTGGCGGCGCTCCTCTAAGGCGGCCTCGATCTCCCCCGCTTGGCGTAGCGCCAGCGACGACCCCCGCGTCGCCAGCCGAATGGACTCCTCTCGCATACTCTCTCTTCCGATACGCGTCCTGAAACCCCCTTCGGACCGCCGATCCGTCTGTGAGAGCGCGTGGTGGCTATAGCGCGTTCCGGTAGGCCTCGATCGTCTCCTCGACGTCCGTCGCGGTGTGGCTCGCTGAGACGAACTGCGACTCGAACTGGTTCTGTGAGAGCATGACCCCCGCCTCGAGCATCTGCGGGCGGAAGACGCGGTTCCAGCGCTGGACGTTCGCGCGCCCGACGGCCGCGCCGTTCCGTGGCGTCTCGCCGTCGCGCGTGAAGACGACCTTGAAGAGCGAATCCGTCCCGACGACGCTGTACTCCGGGGCCTGATCCGCGACAACGTCGCGCAGGCCGTCGCGCAACTGCTCCCCGAGGTCGTTCACGTGGTCGTAGACGTCGTTCTCTGCAGCATAGGTCAGCGTCTCGAGTCCCGCCGCCATCGTCACCGGATGCCCGGAGAACGTCCCCGCCTGGAAGACGTTCCCCGCGGGGGTGAACTCCTCCATGATCTCGGTTTTTCCGCCGATCGCGCCGATCGGGAAGCCGCCGCCGATGACCTTCCCGAACGTCGTGAGGTCGGGCGTGATCCCGTATTTCCCCTGTGCGCAGGAGAGCCCGCCGACCCGGAAGCCCGTGATGACCTCGTCGAAAACGAGGAGGGCGCCGTGGTCCTCGGTCAGATCGCGTAGCGTCTCGTGGTAGCCCTCGCGGGGTTCGACGATCCCCTTGTTGGCGAGGATCGGTTCGACGAGCACTGCGGCAATGTCGTCGCCGTGCGCCTCGAAGACCTCGGTGACGGCCGCCTCGTCGTTGAACGGGACCGTCAGGGTGTGTTCGGCGAACGACGCGGGGATCCCGGGCGAGGACGGCGTCGTCCCGTCGCCGTCGTCCTCGACCAGCGTCGACTCTTGGGCGCCGTGGTAGCCACCCTGCATCACCACCACCTTGTCGCGCCCGGTGTACCCCCGCGCGAGGCGTACCGCCGACACCGTCGCCTCGGTTCCGGAGTTCACGAAGCGCACCATCTCGACGCTCGGTACGTGGCGCGCGATGAACTCCGCGTGCTCGATTTCGACTTCGGTCGGCATCCCGTACATCGGCCCCTCGCTCGTGCGCTGCTGGACCGCCGCCTGCACGGCGTCGGGGACGTCGTGACCGAGGAGTAGCGGTCCGAGCCCCATCACCCAGTCAACGTACTTGTTGCCGTCCGCGTCCACGATCCGGCCCGCGTCGCCCTTCTGCACGAACGTCGGATACGGCTGTGGCGCCGCGCGGACCGAAGAGTTCACGCCGCCCGGCAGCACGCCGAGCGCCCGGTCGTAGAGGTCGCGCGAGGTGTCGCGGTTCATACGGGAGACGAGCGCTGCCAGCGGGAAAGACCTTACTGGCCGGCGCCTACACCGCCTCCCGACCGGTCTTGCCCGTGCGGATCTGCGTGGCGGCGCTGACCGGGAGGACGAACACCTTGCCGTCGCCCTTGTTACCCGTCTTCGCGCCCGTACAGATCGCGTCGACGACGTCGTCAGTCGGCGTGTCCGCGACGACGCATTCGACTTTCACCTTTTGGTGGAGGTCGACTACGTACTCCTCGCCGCGCCACTGCCCGGTCGTCGCGGGCTGGCTCCCGCGCCCCGAGACGTCCGTGACGGTGAGCGACGGCGCGCCGATCTCGGCGAGTTCCGTCTTCACGTCGCCGAGCTTGTCCGGCCGGATGTAGGCCATTACGAGCTCGATGTCGCTCGCCGGTCGGCCGCCGTCGGTGACGATACCGCCGTCCGGGACGTTGACGCTCTCGTGCTCGCCGAACTCGGGATACGTCTCGACGCCGTGCATCGTGACGTCGAGGCCCGCGCTCTCCGAGTTGGAGTCGACGCGCGCCCAGTTCGCGGCGTGCGCGGCGAGGAAGACGACCGCCGTGACGCCCGCGCTCAGCGCGATCACAACGCCGATCCCGAGCGCCTGCACGCCGAACGCGGCGAGACGCGACCCCGTGAAGGAGGCGGCGACGAACGGGAACGCGAGCGTCCCGATGATCCCCGCGGTGCCGTGGACCGGGAAGACCGCGCAGACGTCGTCGACGCGCAGGTGGTGCTCCACGACGTCGAAGACGACCGGGAGCTGCGCGCCGCCGAGCAGACCGAGGGCGACCGCGCCCGGCCACGATGCGACGTCTGCGACGGGTGTGACGCAGACGAGGCCGGCGAGCAGGCCGTTGGCGAGGAAGAGCGTGTCGAGCTTCTGTGTCTTGTACCACGCGACTGCGCCGGCGCCGACGCCACCGAACACCATCCCGAGCGTCGTGTCGAGAGCGACCCGACCGACGTACGAGAAGCTATCGAGGACGAGCTGCCCGTTCTCCACGGCGAAGACCGACGCGGCGGTCCCGACGTTGAAGCCGTACCAGCCGAAGCAGAGGATGAGCGTCCCGAGGACGGCAAGCGTGATGGAGTGGCCGGGCATCACGTTCGTCGAGCCGTCATCGTCGAAGCGCCCCTTCCGCGGCCCGATGAGGTACGCCCCGACGAGGCCGCCGACGCCGCCGAGCGTGTGGACGACGGCACCGCCCGCGAAGTCGTGGAAGCCGAGCGTCGCGAGCCACCCGCCCGACCAGACGAGCCCGTCCGCGATCGGGTAGATGACGCCCGCGATGACCGCCGTGTAGACGACGTACATCCGCGGCCGCGTCCGGCCGGCGAGCGCGCCGGAGACGATGTTCGCCGCGGCGATGGCGAAGACGCCGCCGAAGAGCCAACTCGTCCACGCGCCCGTCTGATCGCCCGGCGCGTAGACGCTCATGAACGCCGCACCGACGTCGAGCGCGCCGCCGCCCGTCACTTCGCCGACGACGGTCGCCACCGCGGCCCCGACGCCGAAGAAGACGATGAACCCGACGACCATCGTGATGATCGTCTGGGTGAGCTGATTCGCGACGTTCTTCGCCCGCACCTGTCCCGCCTCCAGCATGGCGAACCCCGCCTTCATGAAGAAGACGAGGAACGTCACCAACAACAGCCAGACGAGGTTGACGCCGGTCGCCATCGTCGAGAGGTCGCTCACGGCGTCCCCCCCGTGACACCGTCGGTGGTCGTGTCGTGCTCAGTCACGGGGGATCGCAAGCCGTCCACCGATAAAAGACCTCGCTTAAAAATTCCCGTGTATACGTATTTCTACTGAACGCACATCCAATATTGGCACAATATAATCCCGTATAAGGGTAGATGAGCCGGGTATCGGGGCAATTGTTGCGAGAAACGTGAGTGCCCGTACACCGGGCTCGAAACGGCGAACCTACACGCGGCGGCGGATGACGCCGCCGGTCGACGGGTGACTGAGTACGACGTACGTGGTCGTCGACCAGAACCACGGATACGACGGCTCAGGGTGCGACGACCACCCCCGGGCCCGGTCGTCGCGTGCGCGACTGACCGCGACCTCTCCCGACGCCGGGGCGACCGGGGCCCGCGTGGGCGTCCCGTGCCACCGCGCCGGCGTCGGGGGTCACGCTCAGACCGCCTCCGGGCTGGTCTTGCCGGTGCGGATCTGGAGGGCTTCCTCGACGTCGATGATGAAGACCGTTCCAGCGTCGGGCCGCGGTGCGGTCCGACTGGCCCGCGAGACGACTGCCGTCTCGCGGACGTCACCGGGCTCGCCGGTCGCGGCCGACCGCGGGGATGTCGCGGGTCCGCGGTCGACGCCCGCTCCGCGGAACGAGCTCGTCGGATCCATCGCTCTCAGACCGCTTCGGGGCCGGTCTTGCCGGTGCGGATCTGAAGGGCTTCCTCGACGTCGATGATGAAGACCTTCCCGTCACCGGGTTCGCCGGTCTTCGCACCGTCGCGGATGGCGTTCGCGACGTCCGATGCGGGGATGTCGGCGACGACGCATTCGAGTTTCACCTTTTGGTGGAGGTCGACGACGTACTCCTCGCCACGCCACTGCTCGGTCGTCGAGGGTTGACTCCCGCGACCCGAGACGTTCGTGACGGTGAGTGACGGCGCGCCGACCTCCGCGAGCGACTGTTTCACCTCGCCCAGCCGGTCGGGACGGATGTAGGCCATTACGAGCTTGATGTCGGTCTCGTCGGCGTCCTCGCCGTCGGTATCCTCACCGCCGTCCGTGCGGAGTTCGTGGTCATCGACGTCTACGCCACCGTCAGTGCGGATTTCGTGCGTGTCCTGCGTATCCATATCTTCGCCGCCGTCGGTGCGGACTTGGTTGCGTTCGCCGCCGTCAGTGACGACGCCCTCGTCAACGAACTCGGGGTACGCCTCGATGCCGTGCTCGCCGCGATCGAGCCCGATCTCCTCCTCGCTCTCGTCGACGCGGAGGCCCCAGATGCCGTCCGCGATCTTCAGCGCGATGGCGGTCGTAACGATCGTCCACACCGCGATGACGATCACGCCCGCGATCTGCATGATCAACTGCGGGACGAAGTCCGCGTAGCCGGCTGCGGCGAAGACGGGAATCAGGATGGTGCCGATCGCACCCGCGCTCCCGTGCACCGCGAAGACGCCGCAGACGTCGTCGATCTTGAGGTTTTCGACTACCCAGCGGTAGACGATCGGCGTCTGGACGCCCCCAACGAGGCCGATGATCAGTGCGCCCCACCACGTGACGTGCGCGCAGGCACCCGTGATGGCGACGAGGCCGGCGAGCAGGCCGTTCGCCGCGAAGAGCGGATCGGGCTTGCCCTCCTGCATCGTCGTGACGATGGTCGAACCGACCGCACCGATCCCCATCGCCAGCGTCGTGTTCAGGGCGACGCGACCGAGCGCCGCGCCGTTGAACGAGAGCGTCTGTGCGTCGACGTTCGCGCTGAGCACGCTCGCCTGCGTCCCGACGTTGAAGCCGTACCAGCCGAACGCGAGGATGAGCGTCCCGATGACCGCGAAGACGACCGAGTGCCCCGGGATCGGCCGCGGGTTCCCTTCACTGTCGAAGCGCCCGCGGCGCGGACCGACCATGTACGCCGCCACGAGGCCCGCGATGCCACCGAGCATGTGGACGACCGTCGCACCCGCGAAGTCCTCGTAGCCCGCGCCGATGAGCTGCCCCAGGAAGCCCGAGCCGGCGAGCAGGCCGCCGCTCCACGCGAAGCCGCCGATGACCGGGTAGATGACCGCGGTCAGGCAGATGGCGAGGAACACGTACGCGGAGAACTTGATGCGCTCCGCGACCGCACCGGAGACGATGGTCGCCGCCGTCATGGCGAACACCGCACCGAAGAGCCACCCGATCCAGCTCGCCGGCGAGTTGATGTACGCGAACGCGTTAGCGATGCTCACGGCCTGCCCGGACGTGAGCATCCCGGCGAGGGCGTAGACGCCGTTCCCCACGAGGAAGAACACGAGCACGCCGAGCGACCAGTCCATCATGTTCTTCATCACGACGTTCCCGGCGTTCTTCGCGCGGACCTGACCCGCCTCCAGCAGCGCGAACCCCGGCTGCATGAAGAAGATCAGGAAACACACCACCAGCGTCCACACCGTGTTGACCCCGCTGGCGATGTTCGCGACGTCTACCATTCTGCCCCCTCATCCGACTTCATATTCATTAGACGCCCGTTCACCTGAGACGCGTGTTTGCGTGAAACCATCTTGCTGATCTACGAGAAAGGTCCAGGGATTGGCTAAGTATAATGCTTTGCTTTAAAATAACAATATATTGGTGGTGCGACTGTGCATTTGATAGATACTTATTTGGGTCATGTCTGTATAAGGATGTATAATGACCACTTTACCGGCATGAACACCACCCAAAACCGGCCGTCCGTAGTGTATCTATCCATACACTACCGCCCGATTCGGACGAAATACGGTGCCCGCGCGCCGGTCAGGGAAGCGAACGCGCGATATCCTCTGCGAAGTAGGTAATTATCAGGTCGGCACCCGCACGTTTGATCGACAACACGGACTCGTACGCGCTCTCAGTCGCGTCCAGCCACCCCTTCTCGCCGGCCGCCTGCAGCATCGCGTACTCGCCGGAGACGTTGTACGCGGCGACCGGATGATCGAACTCTCGGCGGACGTCCGCGACGACGTCGAGGTACGGGAGCGCCGGTTTCACCATCAGCACGTCCGCGCCCGCCGCGGCGTCGCGCTCGGCCATCCGCATCGCCTCGCGCCGGTTCGCCGGATCCATCTGGTAGTGACGCCGGTCGCCGAACGCCGGCGCGCCGTCCGCCGCGTCCCTGAACGGCCCGTAGAACGCCGATTCGTACTTGACCGCGTACGCCATCACTGGCACGTTCTCGTGGGACGCCTCGTCGAGCGCCGTGCGAAGCGCCCCGACCTGCCCGTCCGCCATCGATGACGGTGCGACCATGTCCGCGCCCGCCTCGACGTGTGAGACTGCGGTCCGCGCGAGCAAGTCGAGCGTCTCGTCGTTTTTCACCGTCAACCCCTCGCCCGCGTGCGCCCCGTCCGCTACGCTGGGGTCGGAGCGGCGTGCCTCCCAGCGCTCCCTCGCTTCGCTCGTGAGCACTCCGCAGTGGCCGTGCTCGGTGTACTCGCAGAGGCAGACGTCCGTGATCACGTAGGCGTCCGTCTCCGCAGTGATCCGTCGGACGGCCTCTTGAACGACGCCGTCCTCTGCCCACGCGCGCGACCCGCGAGCGTCCTTCGACTCGGGGATCCCGAAGACAATGACCGCCTCGACGCCCGTCGCCAACACCTCCTCGACGCGTGCCACCGCCTCCGAGACGGGCACGCGCTCGTGGCCGGGCATCGACTCGATCGGCACGCGCTCGTCGGTCGTCGCGTCGACGAACACCGGCGCGATCAGGTCGCTCGCGTTCAGCGTCGTCTCGCTCACCAACCCGCGCACGCCGTCCCGGCGGAGTCGCCGCGGCCGTCGCGTCATGTCCATATTCCGTCCCAGGACGCCCGTCCGCTTATGGCTCCCGGAGCGCCCACCACGACGTTTCGTATCGCTACATGAGGTTTATGTCGTTTCGGTCGGTGGACAACTATTTGTGTTACTATCTCACATGCCGAGGCGATGACGGCCATTGCACTCGAGGTGACCGACGAGTGGGGCGAGGAACTCCTCCACGCGTACTACACGACGCTGCAGGCCAAGAAGCGCCGTCTCCGGCCCGACGAGGAGTGGAACGATCCCGCTGCGACGCCCGGGTTCCAGCTCGGCCTCGAATACCTCGGCGAGCGCCCATACGTCGAGGCCGTCGTCCCGGACGACCTCGGCGCTTGCCTCGACGCCTACGACGGGACCGTCACCGGCGACGCGCTCGCCGACCTCGCTGACGACTTCCGCGATGCTGCCTCCGCCGATCGGTCCTTCGACGTCGAGACCGGCCCGGTCGCCGTCTGTGAGTTCGCCGCTGAACGCGGCCATGCCGTCGAACTCCGCGAGTAGCGCGCTTCTCCGCGACGCTACCCGCCGATTGCGGCCGCGATCAGCACGCCCGCGAGACATAGGACCGCGTAGTCCCGGCGCGCGAATGAGAGCGCCGGGGGCGTCGGGTTCCACGAGAGACAGCGCGCCCGGAGCGCGAGCGCCAACGCGTCCGCGCGGCGGAACGCCCGCCCCAGCGTGCCGACCGCAAGATGCACCATCCGTCGGTCGACGCGGCGCGCGTCACCCAGCCGGACCCACGACCCCTCGTGGAGCCGCCGGAGGTCGGCCTGCAGAAGCGGGAGGAAGCGGAAGACGAGCGCCACGCCGAGTCCGAGGAACCGTCCCGCGCGTCCCGGAACGAGTCGCGCGATCGCCGCCCGCGACTCTCGCGGCGACGTCGTCCGCACGTACGCCGCCGCGAGCACGAGCAGGAGCAGCGTCCGATAGACGGCAAGCAGCGGACCGCGCGCCCCCGCAGGATCGATCCACGGTGGCCCGAACCGGAGTGACCCCACGAGCGGCGCGACGAGCAGGAACGGCAGGACACCCCGGTACTCCGCGTACACCGTGCGCACCGACAGCCCGCAGCCGCGAAGCGCGAACAGGCAGCCGACCGTGAGCGCGAGGAGCCACGCCGGCGTCGAGTGCGCGAGCGCGGCCGCCGCGACCGCCGCTTGGACTCCAAGCTTCGTCCGCGGATCGAGACGGTGACCCAACGTGTCGCCGGGCGCGTAGCTCAGCACGGCCGATCGACCGGCAATCCGGTCAACTGTTCGACGGCGTCGTCGGGTGCGTCGTTCACGACGACCGACCCGTCACTCAGGACGACTAGTCGATCCGCCGGTGCGAGCACATCCCGGAGGTCGTGCGTGACGACGACGACGCTCGTCCCGGCGGCGTGGAGCGCGCACAACCGTTCGAGAACGCTCTCCCGCGCCGGCGCGTCGAGCCCGGTAAACGGCTCGTCGAGGACGAGGTGATCCGGACGCATCGCCAGTGCACCCGCGATGGCGACCCGCTCGCGCTCCCCGCCGGAGAGCGTCTCGATCCGCTCGTCCTCCCGTCCCGCCAAGTTCACCGCGTCGAGCGCGTCCCCGACGCGCTCGTCGATCTCGGTCCGGGGACATCCGAGGTTCTCCGGGCCGAAGGCGACGTCCGCGCCGACCGTCGCCGCGACGAAGCCGTCGCGGGGCTCCTGGAACACCATCCCGACCGCCGTCCGCGCCGCGACGCGGTCCGCGCTCACTCGCGTCCCGTTCACCCGCACGGTCCCCGCATCGGGTTCGAGCAGGCCGTTCCAGTGGCGCACGAGCGTCGTCTTCCCCGAGCCGTTCGCGCCCGCGAGGACGACGAACTCGCCGTCCTCGATCATCAGGTCAACGCCGTCGAGCGCCGTCGCCTCGCCGTAGCGATGGACGACGCCGGAGACGTCGATCACGCGCCTCGGAGCCGCTCGCTGCGCGCGGCCAACACCGTGACGACGGCCTTCAGGATCTCTCCGGGGACGAACGGCACCGCGGTGACGAACGCGGCGCTCACCAGCGCGCGGACCGGTTCCGCGAAGAGCGCGAGGTCGCCAAAGTAGGCGTACCCCACCGTCCCGAACGCGTAGATGACGACGGTCGCCACCGTCAGGCCGGCCGCGAGCCGCCACAGCGCGATTCTGCCCGGCCGCGTCCGCTCGCCCGTCCCGTGTGCGACGTAGCCGAGCAGCCCCGCCGCGAACGGGTACGACCAGAGGTAGCCCCCCCACGGACTGAACAGTTGGCCGACGCCGCTCGCACCGTAGGCGTACACCGGCGCGCCGACCGCGCCCGCAACCACGTAGAGCGCGAGCGAGGCGACCCCCCATCGCGGTCCGAGGAAGACCCCCGCGAGGAAGACGCCCAACACCTGCAGCGTGTACGGTACCGGCGAAACCGGCAACTGGAAGCTCACGTAGGAGAAGACGCCGGTCAGCGCCGCGAACAGCGCCGCCCGGACCAGGTTCTCCACGACGTCGTCGCCGACGAGGGCGACCGATCCCGTGTCCGTGCTCATATCGCCCACCATTTCGTCAACCACAATCAAAATAGTGGTTTACGAGGGGCGAGCACCGTCACCCGAAAGCCTATACACGATTAGGGGTAAGCTCGGACGATATGGACGAGAAGACCCGCGAGCTCCGCGACATCTTCGTCGACGTCACTGACGGTGAAACCGTAACGGAGCGCCAGGAGGAGGGGCACGGGTCGCTCGCCACCGACGCCGAGATCGACGAACGCCTGCGCGATGTCGTCTCCGCCATGCACGAGCGCCTCGACTTCCGCACTGACCTCGACGACGATGCTCTCGTTCGCCTCGTCCGCGGCTTCTACGCCGGCCAAGACGACGCCGAGCTCGCGAATACCCTCGACGTCGACGAGGCGACGGTCACCGAAGCCCGCCGCGACCTCCACCTCGTACAGCCCGACGTCGCCGACGCGCCCCTTGATCTCGACGCCCTCCGACGCGCCATCGAGACCGGCGATCCCGACACGGCGGACCTTGCCGACAGCCTCGATAGCGACGCGGCCACCGTCCGCGACTACCGCGACGTCGCCCGCGTTCAAACCGAGATCCAATCCGTCAACGATCACTATCGCGCCGAGTTCGAGACCGTCCTGCAGGACCGCGACCTCGCCGAACGCCTCACCACCGCCGCCCGCGAGGACGGACTTGAAGAAGCCACCGAAGGGCAGGAGACCAACACCAACCTCTAAGCCCTCCTCGCTCGCTTCGTTCACTCGTCGTCGTTCGAGAGAGCGCGCTCTCTCGTGATTACGAAAGACGGTTTGCCGTCTTTCGGCCGACCCTTAGTGATCCACCAGGCCCGCCGGACGCAGGTGGGCGGCGTCGCTGCCCGAACGCATCACGCGGTGTGGGGCCGCGAACGCCGCGTTCGCTCGTGCTCTACGCCCTGACCTGTGCCCACGTCGTCTAGAGGCCGCCGTCAACGGCCACGCAGACGAGCATCCGCACTAGCTCGGAGACCAGTCCCTCTCACCGCGTCCCTCCTGCAGTCGTTTCTCCCGAGAGTCCAAATACGGGGACGGCGCCATCGCTGCGCGTGTCCGATCTCGTTTCCTTTAGCGACCTCGCCACGGCCGCGTACTGCCCCAGACAGCTCTACTACCGGCGGAAGGCGGGCGTTCGAGATCTCCCGGAGTCGGTCGAGCGCGTCCGCGAACTCGCACATCAGTATCCGACGCTCGTTGAGGCGAGCGACGCCGCGCTCCGGAACACCGTAGCCGTCGACCCGGCGCTCTACCGTGCGCGCCTCGGGGCCGTCCTGACGCGCTATCCGGGGCTCGCGTCGCCCGACGAGACGGACGTGTTGCTCACGGGGAAGGACTGCCGGGGACGTGCGGCGAAGGTGGTCTCACCGCTCGCGCCGACGCTCGTCTCGCCGGGCGAACCGCCCGAGACGGGCGTGTGGGAACCGCAGAAAGTGCGGGCGGTCGCAGCCGCGAAAGCCCTCGCGTGGCGCGAGCGCGCGCCCGTCGAGTACGCCTACGTCGAGTATCCGCGGCACGGCGTCGTCCGCGAGGTGGCGATCACGACGCGCGCGAAGGCGGCGTACCGCCGGACGCTCAGAACGGTCCGCGGAATGGACGGTCCGCCGTCGCGCCTCCGCAACGACGCGAAATGCACGAACTGCGACTACCGCACGGACTGCGGCGTCCGCACACGCTCGCTCTCCTCGCTACTCTGATCCTCAGTGATCGGCCAGCCACGCTTCGATGGCGTCGGCGTTCGCGCCAGCGCGGATGATCTCGTCGTTTGCGACGTCGACGACGGTACTCTCGACGCCGCCCGTTTCGCCGCCGTCGAGGACGACAGCCACGTCGTCGCGGAAGTCCGGGTCGAGGTCGGCCGCTCGACGAACGCTCCCCGCTCCGCTCCGGTTCGCGGACGTCGCGGTGACGGGCGCGACGCGCTTCAGGAGGGCGAGTGCGATGTCGTGGTCGGGGACGCGGACGCCGACGCGCTCGCGCCCGCCCGTGAGGGCTGCTGGCACGACGTCGCGCTTCTCGCAGACGACCGTGACGGGGCCGGGGAGGAACGCCTCCATGAAGCGCTCCTCGCGCTCGCCGGTGACGACGTAGTCGCGCGCGGCGTCGGCGCTCGGCACGCCGAGGCTCAGCGGCTTCGAGCGGTCGCGGCCCTTCGCGGCGTAGGCGCGCTCGATCGCGTCGGGATCGAGTGCGTCCGCACCGAGGCCGTAGACGGTCTCCGTCGGGTAGACGACGAGGTTGCCGTCGCGGATCGCGTCCGCGGCCGCGTCCAGTTCGGTCGCGGGGACGCTCACAGTTCCGCGACGGCCGCCTCGATCGCGTCGTAGTCCGGGAAATCCGGCCACTCCTGCGCCGTCCACGCGTACGCGACCGTCCGATCCTCCGCCACGAGGAAGACGGAGGGTCGGGGTTCGGAGACGCCGGCCATCCCGTCAAGGTCGTGGCTGATCCCGTACGCCTCAGCCACGCCGTTCTGCGGGTCGCTGAAGAGCCGGTAGCCGGCCTCGTCGAGCCCGCGCTCCTCGATCGTCGTCGCGTGCTCGTACGGCGTGGAAATCGAGACGCCGACGACTTGGACGTCGAAGTCGCGCTCGACGAACTCCTGCCACATGTACGTCGTCGGGAACGCGCCGTCCATCGGGTGGAAGATGAGAAGGACCGGTCCTTCGTCCGTGAGGTCGGAGAGTGCGGCGTCCTCCCAGAACTCCTCGTTCACGAGCGGGCGCGTGAAGTCCGGCGCCGTCTCGCCCACCTCGGGGTGGTCGGCTGCCGGGAGATCCGTGACCTCGAAACCGACCATCAGTTCTCACCCCCCTCGCCGTCGCCGTAGGTGCTCTCTAGGTATCGTACGACGTTCGCGGATTCGGCCATGGCGACGCCCGTGTTCTCGTCCACGATGGCGGGGACGGTCCGCGCGCCGACGAGGCGTTTGACGACGTCACGCTCCGAGTGCATCGGCTCGACGAACCGCGAGTGGTAGTCGAGGCCGAGGTCGTCGAGCACGCGTACGACGCGCTCGCAGTACGGGCACGCTTGGAGGCGATACAGCGTGATCGCTTCGTCCTGGCTCTCCGGGTTCGGTGGGGCGCTGGTCGCGCTCATGGTTCGACCGTCGGGCGAATACCGGGTAAACGCTTCGCCCCCGGCGGAACCGTGCAGAAACGCTTAATCGTCGGGGGCCGGAACCCACGGTACCGAATGGGCGCATCTGCACTTCTCGCGACGGTGCCGGCAGCCATCGTGCTCGACCGGCCAACGATAACGGTGCTCGGGATAGTGACACTCGTCGTGTTGATGGCGCTCTCGGCGTTCTTCTCCTCCTCGGAGCTCGCCCTCTTCTCGCTCGCCCGTCACCGCATCGAAGCGCTCGCGGATCAGGGCGTCCCCGGCGCGGCGGCGGTCGCGGACCTGAAGGCCGACCCGCACCGCCTCCTCATCACGATCCTCGTCGGGAACAACCTCGTGAACATCGCGATGTCCTCGATCGGAACCGCGGTCTTCGGGCTCTATCTCTCGCGGGGGAAGGCCGTCGTCGCGGCAACCATCGGGATCACCACGCTGGTCCTCCTCTTCGGCGAGAGCGCGCCGAAGTCCTACGCCGTCGAGAACACTGAGTCGTGGTCGCTGCGTATCGCCCGGCCGCTCCAGATCACGGAGCGCATCCTCTTCCCGCTGATCATCCTCTTCGATCGCCTCACCCGGGTCGTGAACCGACTCACGGGCGGCGGCGCGGCCATCGAGTCCTCCTACGTCTCGCGCGACGAGATCCAGGAGATGATCCGCACCGGCGAGCGCGAGGGGGTCATCGAGGAGGACGAACGCGAGATGCTCCAGCGGATCTTCCGGTTCAACAACACCATCGCCAAGGAGGTGATGACGCCGCGGCTCGACGTCGATGCCGTCTCGACCGACGCCTCCCTCGAGGAGGCCATCCAGACGTGCGTCCGCTCCGGGCACGAACTCCTCCCGGTCTACGAGGGGAGTCTCGACAACGTCGTCGGCATCGTCAGCCTCCGCGATCTCGTCCGGCAACACCAGTACGGCGAGAGCGACGAGGCGACCCTTGACGACTTGATGGAGCCCACGCTCCACGTCCCCGAGTCGAAGAACGTCGACGAACTCCTCCAAGAGATGCAAGAGGAGCGCGTCGGCCTCGTCGTCGTCCTCGACGAGTTCGGCACCACGGAGGGGCTCATCACGACCGAGGACCTCATCGAGGAGATCGTCGGCGAGATCCTTGAGGGCGAAGAGGAGCGCCCGGTGACGTTCGTCGACGACGACACCGTGATCGTCCGCGGCGAGGTGAACGTCGACGAGGTGAACGAGGCGCTCGGCATCGAACTGCCGGAGGGCGAGGAGTTCGAGACCATCGCGGGGTTCATCTTCAACCGCGCGGGTCGCCTCGTTGAGGTCGGCGAGACGTTCCGCTACGAGAACGTCGAACTCCGCGCCGAACAGGTCGAGAACACCCGCATCATGAAGGCGCGCGTGACGAAACTCGACGAGGAAGTGACACCGGAGTCCGTAGAAACGGACGACGACGCCGAGTCGCTCGAGAGCTGAACACGGGCACGGCCGCCGGTCGCGCCCAACTGAATTCGTCCCCGTTCTCGTCCGCTCACGTGAGCCGTGCCACGAGGGCGAAGACGGCGTAACTCGCGGCGAGCGCGATCGCAAGCGACCCCACCCACGCCGCCACCGTCTTGAGCATCTTCTCGCGGCTGACGCCGCCGCCCGCACTGCCCGCCGCATAGCCGCCGCCGACGATGGCGGAGACGATGATCTCGTTGAACGAGACGGGGACGCCGAAGAAGACGGCGGCCTGCGCGATGGCGAAACTCGGGATGAGCGCGGCGATCGACCTGCGGGGACCGAGGCTGGAGTAGTCCTGCGCGAGTGCCTTGATCATCCGCGGCGCGCCGGTCCACGATCCCACGAGGAGACCGAGACCTCCGCCCACGAGCACGTACGTCGTGGGGACGCTGTCGCCGACGAGCGGGAGCAGCGGGCCGACGGCGAGGCCGACCTGACTCCCGCCCGCTGAGAATGCCACGAGGCCGCCGAGCGCGAGGAGGACGCGACGGTTCCCCGCGTCGCCGTGCTTGCGGACGTCCCAGTGGACGAGCGCGGCGACGACGAGTGCGACTACCGCGGTGGCCCCGGCCACGGCGAGCGTCGTTGGGACGCTGGGGAACGCCTGCGCGGCCGTCGCGGCGAGCGACCGGCTGACACCGGGTGGTCCGAGGAGGACGAACTTCACGTTCGCCACGAGCGCGCCGATGATGGCTGCGAGCGCGGGCACGAGCAGGGCGTCGCGGTCGATCTCGCGGAGGCCATACGCGGTGGCGAACGACGTGAAGCCACCGACGAACGGAACGAGCGCCCACAGCGCCGCTATCTGCGTGTACTTGTCCCATGCGGGCGCGCCACCCATCGCTAAGCCGGTGCCGACGACGGCGCCGGTGACGGTGAACGCCGTGGCGATCGGATAGCCGGTGAAGACGCCGATGGCGACGAGCGTCGCGGCCGTGAGGAGGGCGACGATGACCGCGACGGAGGTGAGCGGCGGGCCGCTGATGAGGCCGTGACCGACCGCCTCGGAGACGTTCGCGCCCTGCAGGACCGCCCCGAGGAACCCCAGTACGCCGACGTAGAAGCCCGCGCGCATCACGGGGATGGCGTTCGCACCGACGGCGGGTGCGAACGGGGTCGACCCGCTCGAGCCGGCGCCGATGGTCCACGCCATGAACATACTGGCGAGCGCGGCGACGAACAGGGTCCCGGCAGCGGCGACGGTGACCATTTGTAACCCCGACAGGGGGCGCGGAGAAAGGGCTGTCGACTCAGTTCGTCGAGGGCTTCGATTCGCCGCCGGTTCGTGGTGCCTCGACACCCTCGGCGGCCGCGGCCGCGTCCGTCTGCTTCTCGGTGTCGACGTGCCAGCGCTCGACGTCGTCGTCGTACTCGTGGAGTACCGCCCGGACGTCGTCACGCAGGTCGTCGTCGTTCACCTGCACCTCGAAGGCGAAGACGTCGTCCTCGCCACGTACTCGCCGGATGTTCGCGGAGATCAGATCGTTGTCGAAGTAGTAGGGTGCCATCTGCGTCATTACGCGCTTGTAGACGGTGTTCTCGACCTTTCTGAGGGCACGTCGGCCCGCGGTGTCGGCGGCGCGCGCGACGTGGCCGATCGACTCACCCCACTTCTCGACGGCACCTTCGGCGTCGTCGTCCTCCAGTTTCTCGTAGGACTCGCTGAGGCGCTCGCCGGCCGTCTGGAGGTCGTCGTCGACGTCCTCGCCGGCCTTCTCTCCTTGGCCTTCGCCGACGCTCGCCTGCTCGGCGGTCTTCTCGTTGACGTCCGTCGTGAGGCGCTCGTGGGTCTTGGGCCGCCAGTCGTCCCACTCCTCGTACGCGTCCCGATAGGGCTCGTCCGCATCGACCTCCCGCAGCGCCGACGTGATGCGCTCGCCGTGCTCGACGACGTCGCCCCACGTTCCACGCACGCGGAAGCCCGAAATGCTCTCGTCCATCCCTTACCCACCTCGGTACGTCGGCATCGCCCTTACGTGTTGCCGGGGACTCGGTGGCACGCGTCTAGCGGCCGTAAGTGAGTCCGCGCGCCCACTCGTTCAACGTCGCCTTGAGTCGTCCGAGCGCGACGACGTGACGCGACACCGCGCGGAGTTCATCCTCCTCGACCTCGATGACGTCCTCGCCCTCGAAGGGGCTTCGCCCGCTCGTGAGGTCGGCCGCGCTCGACATCGCGCAGCGCCCGCACGCCTCGACATCGTCTTTGACTCCCATACCACGTTTTAGCACGCCACGAACTTCGGTGTTACGCGCCCGTCCACGCCGTTGAGCCGTGGCCTTTTCTCCCTCGACCACGAGGACGTCCCTATGGGATATCACACGATCGACCCGGACGAACTCGAACCCACGCCGGAGCGCCCCTGCGATCAGCGCTCGATCACCGACGCCGCCGCCCTCGACAACTTCGCGTTCAACGTCTACACCGCCGATCCCGGCGAGTCGATCCCTCTCGCCTACCACGTCCACGAGGAACAAGAAGAGGCCTTCTACGTGCTCTCCGGGGAGCTCCACGTCGAGACGCCCGAAGGGGAGTTCGTCGTCGGCCCGGACGAGGTGTTCGTCGCCGAACCCCAGAGCCCGCACTTCGCCAGCGTTCCCGAGGACGCCGCGGGGCCGGTCCGCGCGGTTGCCGTCGGCGCGCCGAACGTGGACGACGTCGCGCCGTACGAGGCGGATGAGTGAGCGATCGGCCGCCGATGCAGCGGGTGACGCGCCCGCCGACCCGGACGGGGATGCGTCCACGGAGGCTCCCTCACGGCCGACGTGGGACGACGCCTACCTCGACGACGTCGCGGAGCGCCTCCAGTACTCCTTCGACCTCGAACGCGACGCCACCCTCGACGGCGAGACGTGGCCGCTCTCCGGGGAGCTGAACCTCGAACGGGAGAAGTATTTCCTCCACCCGTCGATCTCCTACGGGCGACACAACTCCGATGAACATCTTTTCGTCCGCCGTGTCGATCACCTCGACACCGACGACCTCGACGACCTCGTCGATCTCGGCCATCGGCTCGCCGATGCGCGCATCACGCCGAACGAGCGCCATTACAGCACGGAGTTCACGTTCGCGCTCGTCGTCCCCGAAATCGACGCGCCCGTCCGCGACTACGTCGAGGGGTTCCGCGAGCGCACGCTGCTTAAATACGGCTACTACGGCCACTACGAGGTGAATCTGCTCGTCGTCGCGCCCGACGCCGAGGAGTGCGTGGCGAGCGAGGAGGCCGACGTCGCCGACGCCTTCCGGACGTGGCGCGACCCGACGGTCCGCGAGCGCGGGCTGTTCGGGCGGGTCGCGGACGCGATCTTCGGATAAAAAGGGACGCGGGCGGGACGAACCGCTTACTCGTCGACGCCGCCGTCGGTCGCCGCGGGCCGCTTCCCGCGGGCTTCACGAACGTTCGCGACTCCCTTCCGGAGCAGGGAGAGCGCGAGGATTATCAGGACCGTCCCGATGATGATCTGGAGCGCGAGCGACCACGTCGCACTCGAGGAGTTCCCGAGGATCAACCCCTGATAGAGGTTCTGGTAGTACTCGAGGTAGATGAGCGCGCACACGGTGATCACGCTCATGATCGCCATCGGCACGCCGGTGCTGAGGAGCTGTTTCTTCTCGCTCCAGTTGGCGAGCCAGACCGTCCCGGTGAGGAGCGCGAGCGCGGCGAGCAGCTGGTTCGCGCTCCCGAAGAGCTGCCAGAGCGGCGTCCACGTCCCGGAGGCGATGAGGACGTACGCGACGACGCACTGTCCGAAGCTGTTGACGTAGCGATTGGAGGCCGCTTCCTGGACCTGCGTTTCGGGCGTGCCGATGATCTCCTCGAAGAGGTACCGGCCGAGGCGGAGCGCGGTGTCCGTGGAGGTGAGGAGGAAACTCACCATCACGAGCGCCATGAAGGGCGCGCCGAAGGAGGTCGGGATGCCGAGGCTACTGAGGAAGATGCCGCCGCCCTGCGCGAACTTCGGGAGGGCGAGGCCGACGCCGCCCGTCGCGTCGCTCGCGGTGACGCCGACGACCGCGACCGCACAGAGCGAGAGCGTGGCGAGGAGTCCCTCGCCGAGCATCCCGCCGTAGCCGATGAGCCGGGCGTCGGTCTCCTTGTTGAGCTGCTTCGAGGTCGTTCCGGAGGAGACGAGCGAGTGGAAGCCACTGATGGTCCCGCAGGCGATGGTGACGAACAGCATTGGGAACAGGGGGCTGAACGCGCCCAGCGTCGAGTTCCCGCCGAATCCGGTGAAGGCAGGGATGTTCGTCACGAGCGGCTGGCTCGGCGAGACCGCGCCGAGGTACGGGCCGAGCACGGTACCGATGATGACGGCGATGAGCGCCCCCCCAACGCCTGCGTAGAGCAGGAAGGAGGAGAGGTAGTCACGCGGCTGCAGGAGCGTCCAGACCGGGAGGACGCTCGCGATGAGCGAGTAGATCAACACGATGGGGATCCACTGCTGCTGGCTGAGCTGGATCGGGTATTCGAGCCCGACGAAGACGCTCACGAACACGAGCGCGACGAAGATGACCGTTCCCGGGATGAACGGGAGATCGAGCTGATAGAGGTAGACGCCGAAGAGGAGTGCAAGCCCGATGTAGAGAATGCTCGCCGTCGCGGCGCTCGGATACTGCTGGAAGACGAGCCCGACGACGAAGGCGAAGACGGCCACGACGAGGATGATGGTGAGGAAGGCGAACCACAGCAGGAGGTTCTTCCCCTCGTCCCCGACGTACTCGCCGATGATGTACCCGATCGAGCGCCCCTCGTGTTTGAGGCTGGCGCTCAGGGAGACGAAGTCGTGGACCGCGCCCATCAGGGGGTTCCCGATGGCGATCCAGAGGACTGCGGGGAGCCACCCCCACAGGAGGCCGGCGGTGATGGGCCCGACGATGGGGGCCCCGCCGGCGATGCTTGAATAGTGATGCCCGAGGAGTACCGGCTTCTTCGCCGGAACGTACTCCTGTCCGTCCTCGTATTTGTGCGCCGGTGTCTCGGCGTCCTCGTCGAGCCCCACGAACCCGGCGAGGTACTTCGAGTAGCCGAGGTAGCCGACGCTGAAGAGGATCAGGACACCGACGACCAGCCAGAGTAATGCGACCATGTCATACGTGAGGAACTCACGAATGTACATAATTGTTTCTTCTACGGGCGCCGGTGCGCCCCCGCCGACCGCGACGCACACGCACCCTGGTCCACCGGCCACCCGGTCTGCTAATCGGTCGGCCGGCGCTCGTCCCGTCAGTCGCCGACGTCGATGTCGAGTTCCGCTGCGACGTCGTCGAGGATGTCGCCTTTCACCTCGCCGGTCCGGGACGCGATGCGCGCGACCACCGGGACGGGAATCGTCTCTTCGGCCTCCGCGATCCGCTCGCGCTCGCGTTCGACGCGCTCCCGGAGGTAGTCGGCGCCGCGTCCGCGCTCGTCCTCGTCGGGTTCCGGCGTCACCTTGTTGATGACGAGGCCGGACACGCCGAGGCCGTGCTCGCCGAGGCGCTCGACGGCGCGTCGCGTCTCCGCCACCGAGAGCTCATCCGGGTTGAGGACGAGGTAGAAGCCCGCGTTCTCGCGGAGCGTCCGGCCCGCGAACTCGAACTTCTCCTTGCGCTCGCGGAGCCGGCGGATGATCGGGTCGTTCTCGGCAGTCTTGCGCGGCTCCTCCTTGCCGATCGCGGCCTTCTGGTAGAGATCGAGGCTCTTCGCGCGTTTCTCGATCAGCCGATCGACCCAGTCGCCGAGGAAATCGGGGAGCGAGAGCAGGCGCAGGGTGTTGCCGGTCGGCGCGGTGTCGAAGACCACCCGGTCGTACCCCTCGGCTTCCTCGCGCATCACGCGGATCAGCCGGTCGAAGAGCGCGGCCTCGTGCGCTCCCGGTGTCTCGTGGGCCATCTCGATCTGTTTGTCGATCTCGTTGACGACGACCTGACTCACCTGGGCTTCCATTTCGCGTCGGATGTCCATCAGGTGGGCCTCGACCTCGGCTTCGGGGTCGATTTCCATCGCGGCGAGGCGCTCGTGGCCCGCGACGGGCTCGGGTTCGTCACCGAACGGCTGGTCGAAGACGTCGGAGGTGCTGTGCGCGGGGTCGGTCGAGACGACGAGCGTCTCGTGGCCGGCATCGGCGCATCGCAGCGCGTACGCCGCCGAGACCGTCGTCTTGCCGACGCCGCCTTTCCCACCGAAGAAGGTGAACCGTGCCATTAGAAGTGGAAGTGCCCCTTCCAGTCGAGGACGCTGTCTCGGTCCCACATCCGTCGCTCCCAGGCCTCGAAGTCCTCGGCGAGGTAGGGCAGGAGTTCGGCCGTGTAGTAGGAGACGGGACTCGGGATTCCGAAGGCGTCGGCGAAGCACGCGAAGAAGAACGCGTCCTCCTGGTCCATCGCCTCGTCCTCGATCTGCTCGAACGCCGGGTGTTCGATCATCCCGTGATAGAGTCCGTGCATGACCTCCGCCGCCTGTTCGCGGAAGCGTGCGAACTGCTCGTGGATCGTCACGACCGTCACGTGGGTCCGTGAAGGTTTAACACCGCCGGCGTGTGCGGGCCGCGCGGCGACTCCGGATCGGTACATTCACCCCGAACGCGGGACCTTCTCCACCCATGACCATCGAGGACCGTGACGACGCGCACGTCATCACGCACGCGCTCGCGAAGGATACCCTCTCGAGACTCCGCGATAAGCACACCGAGCAAGTCGCCTTCCGCAAGGGACTCGTGAAACTCGGCCGCATCGCTGGCTACGAGGTCATCGACGGCGCGATGGAGACCGAATACGTCTCCATCGAAACGCCGCTCACCGAGACGACGGGCGAGCGCGTGAAGGGGCTCGACGACGTCGTCATCATCAACGTTCTGCGCGCCGCGACGCCGTTCGTCGAGGGCCTCCTGAAGGCCTTCCCCCGCGCGAAGCAGGGCGTCATCTCCGCGGGCCGTGACGAGGAGGCCGGCATGAACGACGAGGGCGAGTTCCCCATCACCGTCGATTACGTCAAACTTCCCGACATCCACGAGGAGGATACGGTCATCGTCGCCGACCCGATGCTCGCCACGGGTTCGACGATGTGCACCGTCCTCGAGGCCGTCCTCGACGATCAGCCCGACCCGGAGGACCTCTTCGTGCTCTCCGCGGTTTCGGCCCCCGATGGCCTCCTGCGCGTCAGCGAGTCGTACCCTGAGGCCGACCTCCTCACCGTCTCCATCGACGACCACCTCGACGAGAACGGCTACATCATCCCTGGCCTCGGCGACGCCGGCGACCGCGCCTTCCGAACGCAGTAACCCCTCCGCTTCCCCTCGAAACCGCAGGACACCGATGGGGGGAGGGGCTGGCGGGTCGAACCGAAACGCACCCCCGGACGCCTCCCCTGTACGATCGTGACGTGGTTCGATGGGCGACGCGTCGACGGAGACGCCCGCGTCGTCGCCCGATCGGACGTTTCATACCCGATCGAATGATCGTACCAAACCAGCGAATATATACCGATAGGGTGTGCAACCTCCGTATATGTCGAAGTTTGACCGACGTGACTTCGTGAAAGCCACTGGTGTAGCAGGTATCGCGGCGCTCGCCGGCTGTTCGGGCGGCGGGAGCGGCGACGGCGAGACCAGTACGTCGAGCAGTGAGACCAGTACCTCGAGCGGCGGGAGCGGCGG
>Ga0207754_100180_pt1 | contig 36626 bp, 34 predicted proteins | sample A23E1SouthBayCA_FD_187728 | JGI IMG/M metagenome (GOLD analysis project Ga0207754, IMG submission 187728) | Aerobic enrichment media microbial communities from Eden Landing Ponds, California, USA - A23 E1 (SPAdes) | ecosystem: Environmental > Aquatic > Marine > Unclassified | place: Emeryville...
GCGGGATCGTCCTCGGTCTGGGGATGCTCCGGACGCTCGTGTTCGGGACGGAGCTGTTCGGCCACCGGCTGACGGTCACCGGTCCGGTCGCGATCGTCGCCGCCCACGCCGTCGCGGGCTATCCCTTCGTCACCCGGACGGTGACGCCGGCACTGAGTGCCATCGACGACCGACTCGTCGACGCCGCCCGCTCGCTGGGTGCGAGCCGAACGACGGCCCTCCTCGACGTGGAACTGCCGCTGATCGCCGCCGCGCTCGTGGCCGGGGCGGCCTTCGCCGTCGCCATCAGCCTCGGCGAGTTCGACACGACGGTGTTGCTCGCCGAGGGCGTCGACAGCGCGACGATGCCGGTGGCGCTGGAACGGTACACCGGGAACCGCTCGCTGGGGCCGAACCTCGGACCGGCGACGGCGATGGGGACGGTGTTGCTCGCGGTGACGACCGTCAGCTTCGTGGTGATCGATCGCGTGGGCGGGCGGTGGGAACGATGACGACACCGGGCGTCGAAATCGAGGGACTGACTGTCGGCTACGACGACGTGACCGCGCTGGACGACGTGTCGCTGTCGGTCGCCGACGGCGAGTTCTTCACTCTCGTCGGCCCCTCGGGCTGTGGGAAGACGACGACGCTGCGCTCGATTGCCGGCCTGGAGTCGCCCGATCGCGGGATCGTCTCGATCGGCGGCCGGGACGTGACCGGCGAGCCGCCCGAGGACCGCGAGACGGGGATCGTCTTCCAGAACTACGCGCTCTTTCCCCATATGAGCGTCCGCGAGAACGTCGCCTACGGGCTCCAGTTTCGCGACAGTCCCGCGCGCGACGACGACGAGCGCGTGACGGAACTGCTGGAACTCGTCGAAGTCGCCGACCTCGCCGACCGTGACCCCGACCAGCTGTCCGGTGGCCAGCAACAGCGGGTCGCGCTGGCGCGTGCGCTCGCACCCGAGCCGGCGGTGCTCTTGCTGGACGAACCCCTCTCGGCGCTGGACGCACAGCTGCGCCAGCGCCTGCGCGTCCAGATCAAGCGGATCCAGTCGGAGCTGGGGATCACCACCGTCTACGTCACCCACGACCAGGCCGAGGCGCTGGCGATCAGCGACCGTGTGGCGGTGCTGCACGAGGGCCGCGTCGAGCAGGTCGCGACGCCGGAGACGGTGTACCGCGAGCCGGCGACGCGGTTCGTCGCGGAGTTCGTCGGCGACAACAACGTCTTCGACGGCGTCGTCACGCCGGACGGGACGCGGGCAACTGTCGGCGACGCTGCCATCGCGCTCCCGGCTGGCAGTGACTGCGACCGCGGCGAGTCCGTCGCCGTCGCCGTTCGACCGGAGGCGATCGCCGTCGGCCGGGACAGTGCGGACACGGCGGCCACGGAGCGGACGGTGTCCCTGCGGGCGACGGTCGAGACGGTGGAGTTCCTCGGTGACGCCTACCGAGTCCACTGCGAGTGGCAGGGTCGGACGCTCGTCGTCAAGACCGACGCCGACGAACCGCCCGCGGGCGACGTGGCGCTCCGCGTCGATCCGGCGGACGTGCGCGTCCTCTGACGACAGGAGCGACGCGCGGATGGCTGGCTCTTTACTTCCCCGCCACCAACGCCGCCCCATGACAGATCTGGGCAAGATCGACGCCTCGTTCTTCGACGAGACGATCTATCCGAACCTCGGCGCGTCGCGGGCCGACGTGACCGTCGGGCCGCGCCACGGCGTCGACTTCGGGGTCCTCGACGTGGGCGGGCAGGCGGTCGTGATCGCGACCGATCCGGTCTCGCTGCTGCCGGAACTCGGGCTCGAACGCGCCGGCCGCTTCGCCCTGGAGATCGTCCTGACCGACGTGGCCGTCTCCGGTGTCCCGCCGACCCACCTGGCGATGAGTCTCACGCTCCCGCCGTCCTGGAGCGACGACGACCTCGCGACGGTGTGGCGGGCGATCAGCGACCACGCCGAGCGCCTGGGCGTGAGCATCGTCTCGGGCCACACCGCGCGCTACCCCAGCATCGACAGCTCGTGGGTCGGCGGTGCGACGGTGCTTGGCGTCGGCGACCACGACGACGTCGTCCGGCCCGACGGTGCGACGCCCGGCGACCAGCTCGTCGTGACGACCGGCCCGGCGGCCGAGGTGACGGGCCTGCTCTCGACGCTGTTTCCCGAGCGGCTGGGCGTCGACGCCGAAACCGTCGCGATCGCACAGGAGCGCGTCGACGACATCCCGGCCGTGGCCGACGCGCGGACGGCCTTCGCCGCCGGTGGCGTCACGGCGATGCACGACGCCACCGAGGGGGGCGTCGTCGGCGGACTGACCGAGATGGCGACCGGAGCGGGCGTCCGATTCACCGTCGACAGCGACCGGATACCGGTCCAGCCCGGCGTCGAGCGGGTGTGTGACGCCATCGGCGTGGATCCGTGGCTGGTGACGAGCGCGGGCACGCTGTTGTTGACCGTCGAGCCGGAGGCCACAGACGACGTGGTCGAGGCGTTGCGTGACCGCGGGACGCCCGCGGCGACCGTCGGCGAGGCCGTCGCCGGTGAGGGGGTCGTCCGGGACGGGGAGCGCGTCCACCCGCCCGACGGCGATCCCTCGTGGGACGCGTTCGACCGACTGAGCGGGGCCTGATACTGCCGGCAGTACGACCTCGCCGACGAGTTCGGCACGCATTTACTCGCGGGGCCCCTTGTGTGGGTATGGTAGCGGACACGAGCGGTCATCGGAACAAGATCGCCTTCGGCCTCGCGTTCGCGACGGTCGTGATCGTTCCCGGACTGGCGAACTACGCGCTCTCCGGGATCGGACTGGACACCCTCGGAAGCGCCGTCTGGGCGATCGGCTACGGGTTCGGTGCGATCGCGATGTGGTCGATCTGGATCAGGCCACTGGAGCTGACCGGGCCCGACGGCGTCGACCCCTCGGAGACCGGCGAGGAACACGTCGACTGAATCGGATACAACGGCTGTAGTAAATCTTTTCACCCAGTCGGCCACACGTGCAGTATGAGCAAGGACAGTGCCGGGACCGCCGTTCCGGGCCACGGCGCGCGCTCTGGGTGGTCGCGCGAACAGGCGAGTCGCATCGAGCGAACCGACGACACGACGGCACCGATCTTCTACCCGCCCGCGACCGATCAGGCACCCGACGTTCACGTCTGGGACACCTGGCTGTTGCGCGAGCGCGACGGCACGGTCGCCACCGTCGACGGCTACCGGGTCGCGTTCTCGCTGACTGCGCCGGCCGACCTGTTGCCGGGCAAGCGCCACGACGTGGCGACGATCCGGTACTTCTACTCGGCCGACGGCCGGACGTGGCAGCCCGGCGGCGTCGTCTTCGAGGACCCGCTGGGCCAGCGCACCTGGGCGGGATCGGCGCTGTTCGACGACGGCGACATCTACCTCTTCTACACCGCGGCCGGGGAGCGCGGGGCCGACGAACTCACCTACACCCAGCGCATCGTCGGCGCGTCCGGGGGAACGCCGCGCACCGACGGCGACTTTGCCATCGAGGGACCCTGGACCCACCACGAACTGCTCCGCCCGGACGGCGACCGCTACGAGCGCCAGGACCAGTCTCGCGGGATGACCTACACCTTCCGAGATCCGTGGTTCTTCGAGGACCCCGCGACCGGCGAGACGTACCTCCTGTTCGAGGCCAACACGCCGGTGCCCGAGGGCAGCGACGCCTGCGGCGGCGACGCCGCCCAACAGGAGTTCAACGGCAGCGTCGGCCTCGCCCGCTCGCCGACGGGCGACCGGCTCTCCTGGGAGCTGTGTGACCCGCTCCTCGATTCGGTCTGTGTCAACCAGGAACTCGAACGTCCCCACGTCGTCCGCAGGGACGGCCGCTACTACCTCTTCGTCTCCAGTCACGACCACACCTTCGCGCCGGGGCTCGACGGCTACGACGCGCTGTATGGCTTCGTCGCCGACTCGCTGCGTGGCGACTACGTCCCGCTCAACGACTCCGGACTCGTCGTGACCAACCCCGCCAACGCCCCCTTCCAGGCGTACTCGTGGATGGCCGTTCCCCACCGCGAGGAGGTGCTCGTCCAGAGCTTCTTCAACTACTACGACTTCGACGCCGACTCGATGGATCGGGTCGCAGACCTGCCCGAGTCCGAGCAGATGCGACGCTTCGGCGGGACGCTCGCGCCGACGCTTCGCCTCCGGGTCGAGGGGACCCACACGGAGATCCTCGGGACGCTTGATCACTGGCAGATCCCGCTGCCCGACGAGGACCTGCCGCCGACGGACCGCGAGTACTTCGCGGGCGAGAGCGGCGACGGCGGCTCGTACCACCGGTATCGTAGCCATTGAAAGTCGATGCACACCCGATCGCACGACGGAAGTGCGATCGGTGTGTCAATCGCTTCAATTGTTACTATAGCGACTGATCTGCGCGTGGGTTCGCCGGTGTCGAAGGTAAAACGCTAAATGCGGCCCTGTCGATCTACCGTCAGGTCTCTCCACCTGGTGTCTCTTGTCGTGCCTGATAGTATCGATACGGACCGTGTGCTGCTTCGGGAGGGCGTGTTTGCCGCGGTCATTTTGCTGGTCGGAGTGGTGCAGTACGCCTCGTTTCGAACACGGTTTGGCATCGGGTCGCAGCTACTGGCAACGGTGTTTTGGGTGACGGTGCTCCTGTCGATCCCACGGTTGCTCACGTCACGGTGGCATGGACGAATCGCGACAGCTCTCTTTCTCGCCGGGTTCTTCCTGGTACTGACCGGTCTGAAAGCGGGATGCTACGGTGCTCCCCATCCAGATGGACCGCTGCTGTTGGCCTACGAATGGGACGCCGACGGACTCCGCTACGGCGGCCGGACGCCAACCGGATATCTGTGCCGTGGACGGCCGCATCTCCTTCAGCTCGTGGTCGGCTATCTTTCCATCGGTGTCGGGGGAGCCCTCACAGCGGGTGAGCCGTTCGACAGTTCCCGATCGACGCCGGAGCATGGATAACCGATGCGCTACCAGATCGACGCCAGATCCCAGGCGTCGACTGTCGGCAGTCGGGCGCGGCCGCCGACGGCTGCGAGGTCGATGCCGGTCGCGTCGTCGCCGGTCGGATAGACGCGGCTCGTCAGGCAGTGGCGCTCGTTGGCGAACAGTTCGACGACCGATCCGTCGACGAACACGCGCAGGTCCAGGGGCTCGTCGTACGGTGTGACGGACACGTGCTGACTGTCGCTCGTCGCGCGCGGGTCGGTACTGGCGCGACTGCGGTCGACTTCGAGCACGTCGTCTCTCGTGTATCGCAGCGTCGTGCGCTCGTTCTCTGCTGTCGTCCTGAGCAGCGTCACCTCGACGGCGTCGGCGTCGACCAGCGAGAGGCGGGTGGCGAGTTCGAACGCGCGTCCGTCGGTGTCCAGTCGGATCGACTCGCCGTCGTCGAGCGTGACGCTCTCGCGGGACTCGCGGTCGCCACGGAGCCGCGTCAGTTCTCGGGCCGGTCGCTGTCGGAGGTGGCCGTCGTCGCCGAGGGACAGCTCTCGCGGGAGCGACATCGTCCCCGACCAGCCGGCGTCCCACTGGGCGCTCACGTCGCGCGCCTCGGGGACCCACCCCCAGGTGAGCAGGCGGCCGTCGTCGGCCCGCAGCGACTGTGGGGCGTAGTAGTCGCCGTGATCCAGCGTCCCGCGTCGCTCCGACTCGAAGGTCGTGCCGTCGAACTGGCCGAGGAAGTAGATCACGTCCTCGTAGTTCGAGACGTGCAACAGCTGCTTCTCCCCGAGGTCGAGTAGCTCCGGGCACTCCCAGACGGTCTCCTGGGGCGTGTCGCGGTCCCCCGAGAGGACTGGGCCACAGTACTCCCACTCGCGGAGGTCCGGGGACTCGTACAGCAAGACGACGCCGCCGCCGTCGGCCAGTCCGGCCCCGATCAGCTGGTACCAGGTTCCGTCGTCCTGCCAGACGCAGTGATCGCGGAACTCCCCGTTCCACTCCTCGGTCGAGAGCAGGTCCGGTTCGGTCGGGGGCGCTTCGATGATCGGATTGTCCGTCACTTTCTCCCAGCGCCGCAGGGAGGGGTCGTCCGTCGTCGCGAGACAGGGCAGCTGGTCACGGCCGCGCCCACCAGTGTACACGAGCGTCGCCGTGCCGTCGTCGTCGACCGCACAGCCCGACCAGCAGCCGTCGCGGTCGGGACCGTCTGGTGACGGAGTGAGCGCCACGGGTTCGTCCTCCCAGTGGAGGAGATCGTCGCTGACCGCGTGGCCCCAGTGGATCGTGTCGTGGTACGGGCCGCCGGGATTGTACTGGTAGAAGACGTGGTAGCGACCGTTCCACTGGACGACGCCGTTGGGGTCGTTGAGCCAGTTGGCGGGCGTCGAGAGGTGAAACTGCGGGCGGTGTGGGTCGTCCTCGAAGCGATCGCGCAGGGCGGCGATCTCGTCGCCCGTCCGTGGCCGCTCGGGGATCGCACTGTCGGCAGCGTTCGTCAGGACCGCACGGGCGAGCCTGTCGCGCTGGTCGTGGTCGCCGCCCTCGGCCGCGAAGACGAGGCCGTCGCCGAGGCCGACGACGGAGCCATCACCCAGCGACCAGCCCACGACGGTCACGAGGTCGGGCACGTCGTGGTCGCCGCTCACAGTGCTTGCCAGCACCTCGCCACGTTCCGGGAGGATCGAATCGTAGCGCGCCAGCGTCGCGTCGGTGCCGCCTCTGGTGAGCGGCCGGCGCGTGGCCAGTGGCTCGAACAGGGGGTGGTCGTCGTAGGCTGCCTTGATCAGCGGACCGGTCGGGCCACCGTCTGGATCCGGCCCGACCGCGTCGGGGACGACGGGATCGATCCCGAGGTCGTCTACCGCAGTCAGCGCCGCCAGCGAGAGGACGAGCCCGCCGCCCGAGCGGACGAACGCTCGGAGGACGCCGCCGAGGTCGGCAGTCGATCCCAGTTCCGGGGGCTCGTCGGCGTGCCACCAGCAGGTGTCGAACGCCGCCAGCGAGCGGTCGCCGTCGACGAGGTCGCTCACGGCGACGGGCGTCAGGTCCAATCCCGCCCTCTCGGCCCACTCGTCGGCCGCGATCTGCTCCACGGACCGCCCGCCGTCGTGGAGTGACGCGACACGCACTGCCGTATCAGTCATAAGCGAACAAAGACAAGCACGATCAAAAACCTCCCGCTCTCCCCTGTGCCACTCTTTCCGTCGACGATCCCGAAGCGAGCGGCGTCCGCTCTCCGAATGACGGCCGTCTGACTGAGTTTTAGGTGCAGTTCTCCCCAAGAACGATCCGAATGTCCGACCACCGTGACACCCATCCCCAAACGGAGTCGCCGATAGTTCGCATCGATCCGACGGCTTTCGAGACGCTGTCGCTGTCGAGACCGGCGGATTCACCGTCGATCGTCCGGTGGTTCGACACGCTGGCGGGCGGTTCCTAGGCGTTCTCGCCGAGGCGCTCTGCGATCCGCTGGGCACCGATCGTCGGGGCGATGTCGGGCTGGTCGGCGGCGATGGCCTCGATCTCGCGGTTCAGCTCCTCGCTGAGCCGGCGCTCGAACTCGTCGACGATTCCCGGGATACAGGCCATCCCGCCCGTGAGGACGACCGGCCGGTCCAGGGCCAGCTGGTACACTTTCATGTAGTCGTTGGCCAGCTCCGGGAGGAACGTGTTGGCGACTTCCTCGACCGCGTCGTCCAGGTACTCGTCGACGGCGTCCATCACGGAGCGTTCGATCGTGAACTCGTGAGAGCCCCCGCCGGGCTGTTGGATGATGTCCGTGAAGGGTTCGAAATCGACGAAGTCGGCGTGTTCCTCTTTGTACTCGCGGGCCGTCTGGGTGTCGATGTTGACCCGCCCCTGGGTCTCTTCCTCGACGTAGTTCGCGATCATGCGGTCGACCTCGTTGCCGGTCACGGCTCCGGTCGTGAACGGCGCGAGCTGTTCACCGCGTCGGTAGGCCGACGCTTCGAGGTTCGTCGAGCCCATGTTGACTGCCAGGAAGATCTCGTCGATGGCTTCCAGATCGTCGCCGAAGGCCGGGATCGCACCACAGAGGGACTCGGGGTAGCTCTCGACGAGGCGCTTGCCGATCGAACTGCCCTCGATGACCGAGCTGAGGTTCTCCAGGCCCCGTGGGTTGTCGATCGTCGGAATCGCGTAGACCACGGCGCTGTACTCGGGGAGGGCGTTCTGGTCGATCAACGCCTGGAAGAACGTCTCGGTCAGCTCCGCCCGGTCCTCGTCTTCGGGCAGTCCCGACCGAAGCATGAACTGGACGCGGTCGGGGTACTCTGCGGCCGCTTCCTCGCCGTAGAGGACCTTCTCCTCGCCGGTCAGCGCGTCCTCGTAGGTCGCGAGACAGGTCAGGGTCCTGATGATCTCGTCCTCGGTGCCACGGGCTCCGGGGACGGAGATGACGGTTCGGGTACTGCCGAGCTTCACGCCGATGGGCACTGCCGCCTCGGCGTCGCCGGCCGGTGATTCCTCGTCGACTGACTCCGACTGGTCGCCCGTCGAGGCGTCGTCTGCCGCGTCGTCACTCATGTGCCAGTGGTTTTGCCGCGTCCGATATATATCCCCCGACCGAACTAACAGAGCTGATAATCGAACTGCCAGCAAGCGCGCCGCTCGACCATCCGTCCGCGCGACCGGTCTACGCCATCGAGTGGAGCTTCGCGACGTAGACGAGACTCAGCATGTGATCGTCCACGTCGAGGCTGGCACCGTCGTTGGTCCCCGACTCGTCGATGCCACGGAGGTAGTCCGACAGCGACGACTGGACGTCGTCGGTGATCCAGTCGATGTCCTCGTAGTAGTCGAGTGCCTCCTCGGCCCCCTGGTACCCCGAGTGCATCAGGAGGAACTCCAGCCACTCGAAGACGACGAACTCGGCCGCGTAGTTCTCGGGCAACGCCGCCAGATACGGCTTCTCCGTGCCGTCCGTGCCGAGGAAGGGGAGCAGTTCGCGGTAGAGGCCGGCACGGAACGAATCGCCCGCGGGAGCCTCGCCGCCCTCGTCCATCGCCATTCCCAGCTCGGCCGGATCGAGCGTCTCCTCGTCGCCCATTCCGTTGCCCGGCCGCTGTTGCTTCGCCATCTTCCGTAACTCGTCGAGGTCGTAGTCGCGCGGATTGATGGTCATGATACTGCCCTGTTCCCCCTGCAACGTGTTAAATCTTGCACACAGTCAGACGACCGTCTGACACGCTGAACGACTCGTTCTCTCGCGGGGCCTCGCTGGCTCCCAGTCCAGCCGTTGATAATCGGGAGCGTATTTTTATATTCGGCTAGCGACGAGGTCCTGGTACTTCGACGATGAGTCGCCAATCTGGGTCCACTGTAGCGCGCCTGTGTGTGACAAACGCCAAAGGCGGCACCGGGAAGACGACGGTCGCCGTCAACGTGGCCGGCGCGCTCAACGAACGCGGCCGTGACGTGCTGTTCGTCGACCTCGACCCGCAGGGCAACGCCACGGAGGCGCTGGGGCTGGTCGAGAGCTACGACGCCCAGCCACCGACGCTGTTCGACGTGCTGACGAGCGCCGACCAGCGCTCGTCGATCGCGGATCTGATCGTGGATCACGACGAGATGGACGTGGTCCCGAGCAACATCGACATGCTCCAGGTCGAACACGAACTGACAATCGCCGACCTCGTGGCGCGGGTCCAACACGACGACTCGATCGACATCGACCCCAAGACGCTGAGTGACCTCTCGCTGAACGTCACGCCCGACTCCGTTTCGGGCGCGCACGCACTCGACGTACTCGACGAGGCACTCGCCGTGGTCGAAGACGACTACGACTACGTCGTCATCGACTCGCCGCCCTTCTACGGGAAACTCACGGACACCGGTATCTACGCGTCGCAGAACATCCTCGTCCCGGCGCTGACCGAGGCCTCCTCGGAACGAGCCATCGAACTCCTGATCGACCAGATGGCCGCGCTGGAGGGCCAGACCGGCATCACGGTCAACACGCTGGGCGTGGTCGCCAACCGGGTCGAGAAGACGAACGAAGACGAGACGATGCTGTCGTGGCTCGGCGAGGTGTTCGAGGAGTTCCCGATCTGGGAGGTCCGCAAGCGCGTCGCGCTCCAGCGGGCCTTCACAGCCGGCAGTTCTATCTTCCAGTACGAGGAATCCGTGGACATGGAATCGGTCTTTCTCGACGTCGCGACGGAACTGGACAGACAGTTCGGCCTGCTGGACGAGGAGGTGCCGGCATGAGCGACGACGACGAGCGCATGGACCGCGCCAAACGGATCCGCCGGATGCGAGAGGGCCAGCGCTCTGGCGACGACGCCGACGACTCCGGGGAGGCAGACGCGGACGATGCAGCGACCGACGAAGAGCCAGCGCCGGAAACAGACGAGGAGCCGGAAGCACCAACGGACGACGAGCAGGAAGTGACGGAAACAGACGAGGAGCCAGAAGCGACGACAGAAGACGAGCAGGAAGCGACCGCGGAGCAGTCTGACACTGTGTCCGAGGCAGTCGACGACACGGAGACAGACGAGGAGTCGGCCACCGAGGCTGACGACGCAGCGACGGAAGCCGGCGACGAACCGGCAGCGACGACCGACGACCCAGCAGCGACCGACGAGGCGTCGCCGCCGGAGACGGAAGCCGGCGATCGAGCGACGGACGGTAGCGACACGGCCGTCGAGACGGACGAATCGAGCGAACGAACACACGCTGCCCCACAGAGCGAGGCGGCCCAGCAGCCAGCACGGACGGACGGGGCCCCGCAGGGGACGGACGGCACACGGACGAGCGACGACAGTATGAACGAGGGCACTTCGGCGAGCGACCCGGAGGAATCGAACACGACCGACGAGGGGTCACCCGACCCCGAGGCAATCGCACAGCGGGCCGCACAGGCGGCTGCCAGTGTCTCGGGCGGCGGGACAGAGGCCCAGTCGTCTCAGGCAGGCGGGGGCGAACCGACGCCGGCAGAGACTGCCGCCGCGGTCCAGGAGGCCAGCGGCGTCGAACTCCCCGACCAGGAACAGATCGACGCTGCGCTGGCGGAGGCCGACGAGTCGACCGAGGACGGCGCGAGCACGGACACCGCACCGTCGGCGGTCGAGTCGGAGAGCACGACGACCGAGGAGTCGACGCGCGTCCTGGAGTTTACGCTCGGCGACGAGCACTACTGCATCGACATCTCGCTGGTCGAGGAGATCGTCAAACGCGACACGATCACGCGCGTGCCAAACACCGACGAGTACATCGAGGGCGTGGTCGACCTGCGGGGCCAGATCACGACGATCCTCGATCCGAAGGCGCTGCTCGACATCGACGCCGAGGGCCAGGAATCCCTGATGATCGTCTTCGACCCCGAAGCGTTCGACGACCAGGGCGCGATCGGCTGGATCGTCGACGAGGTCCGGCAGGTCGCTCCCGTCGTGGAGTCCGAGATCAACGATCCTCCGGTCAAAGAGGAGTACATCCGGGGCGTCGTCGACCGCGACGACGGGTTCGTCATCTGGACGAAACCCGAGGTGGCGATCAAGCTCGCGACCGCCGAGGAGACTGACGACGGGTAGCTGCGGTCTTCTGTTTTCTCGGCACGATACTGCCGGCCGGAACGCTGCGTCTCGCTTCTCGACCCCGGGGTGTGAATATCTCCGACAGTATGAGGAAAGCCTTATTCGGAACCGAGGGCGGATATACTGTTGATGGGGCTCGAAGAGGAGATCCGCGAGATCGAAGAGGAAATCGCCAGCACGCCCTACAACAAGTCCACAGAGGCTCATATCGGCCGGCTCAAGTCCAAGCTCGCGGAGAAAAAGGAGAAGCTCGAACAGCAAGACTCCTCGGGCGGTGGCGGCGGCTACGCCGTCGAGAAACACGGCGACGCCACCGTCGCGCTCGTCGGCTTCCCGAGCGTCGGGAAGTCGACGCTGTTGAACGCCCTCACGAACGCCGAGAGCGAGACGGGCTCCTACGAGTTCACGACGCTCGACGTGAACCCCGGGATGCTCCAGTACCGCGGGGCCAACATTCAGATGCTGGACGTGCCCGGACTGATCGAGGGGGCGGCCGCCGGCAAGGGCGACGGCCAGGCCGTGCTGTCGGTCGTCCGGACCGCGGACCTGATCGTGTTCGTCCTGTCGGTGTTCGAGATCGACCAGTACCAGCGTCTCAGCGAGGAACTGTACAAGAACAAGGTCCGCGTCGACCGGGAGCCACCGCGGGTCTCGATCCGGCGCAAGGCCAAGGACGGCCTCTCGATCAACGCCAGCGTCGACCTCGATCTCGACGAGGAGACGATCAAGGGCGTCCTCCGCGAGCACGGCCACGTGAACGCGAACGTCACGATCGGCGAGCAGGTCGACATCGACCGGCTCATCGACGGCGTGATGGACAACCGCGTCTACGTCCCCTCCGCCGTCGTCGTCAACAAGGCGGATCTCATCGAGCCCGACTACAAGGAGACTGTCGACGCACAACTGCGCGACTACGACATCGATCCCGACGACGCCGTGTTCATCAGCGCCGTCGAAGAGCGCGGGCTGGATGCGCTCCGCGAGCGGATCTGGGAGGAACTCGGACTCATCCGGATCTACATGGACAAGCCCGGCCGGGGCATCGACAAGGACGAGCCGCTGATCCTCCGGCGGGGCCAGACCGTCGAGGACGCCTGCGAGAAGCTCGGCGGCGACTTCGAGGAGCGCTTCCGCTTCGCCCGCGTGAGCGGCCCGAGCGCCATGCACGAGGAACAGCAGGTCGGTCAGGACCACGAACTCGAAGACGAAGACGTGTTGCGGATCCTCACGGAGTGACGGATGGACCGACGCCTCGGCGCGATCTGTCTGCTGGCAGTTCTCCCGTGGTCCGTGGCCGTGGCCGGGACCGTCACGTTTGTGTTCCCCTTCGCGCTGGTCGACCCCAACACCGGCGCGATCACCACCATCGACGCCTACTACCTCCGCCAGACGACGGTGCTTCCGCCCTTCCTGCGGGCGTGGGGGATCGGTGTCGTCCTCTATCTCGGTGCCGTCGCCAGCGCCCTCGCCGGGCGGGTGTTCGGCCGTGAAGACCGCCGCGTGACCGACGGGCTGCTCTTGCTCGCCGGACTGACCCAGTTGTCGCTCGCACACGGCTTCACTCGCCAGCCCGGCCGCTTCGCGATCCCGCTGGGGACGGTGCTGTGTGTCGCCGTCGTCTGGTGGTTCGACTGGGCGACGGTCCGCGCCGGTGTCGGGCTGTCATCGGAGTGACGGCTGGCACTAGGCTTTTCGGCTCGCACCGTCTTCGTCCACACATGGGACTGACCCTCGACCACACGATGATCCGTGTCGAAGATCTCGACGAATCGCTCGACTGGTACACCACACACCTCGGTTACGAGGAGAAGGGTCGCTGGGAGGCCGAGACGTTCACTAACGTCTTCCTCGGTCCCGAGGACGTACACGAGGACGGTGCCCTGCTCGAACTCACCTACAACCACGACGGGCGCACGTACGATATGGGCGACGCCTGGGGCCACATCGCGGTCCGCGTCGAGGACGTGACCGAGGCCTACCACGAACTGATGGACGAGGGCGTCGACGACTATCGCCCACCCGAGGAGAACCCCGGCTACGCCTTCGTCAAAGACCCCGACGGCCACGAGATCGAGATCGTCGAACGCGACCACGGCGCACGCTACAGCCTCGATCACACGATGCTCCGCGTCGAGGACGCCGACGCCGCGATCGGCTGGTACGCCCGGAAGCTGGGCTTCGAGCCCGCCGGGCGCTGGGAGGCCGACACCTTCGCGAACTACTTCATGGCCGACCCCGACGCCGCCCAGGAGGCCATGACCGTCGAACTCACGTACAACTACGACGGGCGCACGTACGAGCTGGGCGACGCCTGGGGCCACATCGCCGCCCGCGCCGACGACCTCGAAGCGACCTGGGAGTCGCTGCTGACCCGCGAGGCCGAGGACTACCGCGATCCCGAGTCCTGTGACTACAACTACGCGTTCACGAAGGACGCCGACGGCCACGAAGTCGAGATCGTCACGTCGTAAGATTGTGCCGTCGCGTCGATCTCCGCTCCTTCTCTCAGGGAACGAGCGAGATCAGTGACTTCTTGAGGAGTGTTCGGCCTTCCTGGGTAAGCTCTCCCGTCGTCGTGCCGTTCAGTATCGTCGCCGATGGGATCGTGTACAGCGCCCAGGGCATCAGGTACGACGTGTTACTGAACGAAATTCCATCGAGATGCTTTTCGGTGAGTTCCGGCGTCGTCTGGTGGTACTTTCCGGCACTCGTTCCGATGCACATCACGGTGCAATCAGTGGCACTGAACGGGTGCGTCTCGTGGGCCAGGACGACGACCGGACGCTGAGAGTGGGCGTCTGTCGGATCCTGTGCCCAACACACGTCTCCCGCCGACAGCTTACTCATTCACACCACGGTCGTCTTCGAGTTCCGCGAGCTCTGCTTCGAGTTCCTCGTCAGTACGATCCTCACCGATCCGGTGCGGGGGTGCCTCCGGTTGGGCGGTCGCGTCACGGTGGTGCCCGAACATCCGATCGGCCTGATCGAGGCTGGCGACGTACCGTCGCACATCGGCCCGCTCGCCGAGTGCGTGGTAGTATCCGTCGTCGGTCTTCCCGAGGTACCCCTCGTCGTAGAGACGCTTGAGCGTGGCCGTGGCGGTACCGCGAGGGATCTCCAGCGCTTCCGCGATCTCTCGTGGCGCATATCCCCATTCGGGGTTTCGATAGAGATGCGCTACGATGTCTGACTTCGTGGTTCCCGGCCGGAGGTCGATTTCGGTATCGTGATCTTCGAGGAATACAGGCATCGTGTAATCGTATGTAATCGGTTGTATCATAAAGTCGCTGGGGTCGATGTGCTGGACGGTTCGGCGTCCGCAGTCGCTCCACGACCAGCATTCTCAATTGCGCGTCCACGCCTGCACGACAAGGAGACAATGCAAACGCTTCGATTCCGGGTCGGCGACATCGCTGGGTGTCCGCCTGTCTCGCATCTCTCATCCTGTCGGCTGTCCATCTGTGACCGATTTTGCCACTCCGGGGTGGCGAATCCCCTCACGACGGTACAGCCAACAGTATCACCAGGGGATCGAATATCTCGAAACAGCGACGGGACCCACCGCGAGCAGCGCCGTCGCCCGTACAGCAATTCCGCCGATATCGCCCGGCACAGGCCGTGAGTATGTGTGTCATCCTCGCATAAGTGACCACAAAGCATTTATAACACCCGCCTAACGTTTTGAGTGTACCCCTACCCATGGTGTCAGTAGCGAGTATGCCGGTTCGGTCTGTACGCGGTTCGCCACAAGAGCCGCGTCCGACAGGGAGAAAGCTGCTGGCTCCGATTGCAACAGACAACAAACTATGACAGGAACTAACGACAAGGTTCGCAGCCTGTTCCTCTCTGCGCTGATGGTCATGTCCGTCGTCGCGATGGGCACGGCTTTCACCGCGGGAGCGGTTGCGGATAGCGGTAACGACACCATCGAACTCGTTACCGGCTCCTCGGATACAGCAATCGACGTATCGAACGCAGATGATGATGACAAACTCACTCAAACGGTCGCCTTCAACGCGTATACCGACGATGAAAACGCGGAAGAAGTCACCGTTGACATGAGTGACGCTGAAGACTCCGGCCTCTCACTATCGAGTGCAGAGATCGACGATAGTGACGCAACCGTTGTGGACTCCTCTGACGACGAAGTCGAGATCGAACTCGACTCTGGCTTCAGCGGAGATGAGCTTGGACTGGACCTGACCTGGGACGTTTCCGACGCTGAGTCGGACGCCAGTCTCGACCATTCGTTCGAGTCCACGGGTACTGAGGACGGTAACCCGTATGTGGATGACTTCAGCTACCGTGTCCTCGGTGATGACTCTGTGAGCATCACCACTGACGACGGTGGCAACGAAGTGTCCATCTTCCGCGGAGAGGAAGTTGGATTCGATGAGTTTGGCAACGATGTCACGATCACCATCTACGAAGAGGACGATGATAATAGTGGTGAGCGTAGTACCACGGTTCGTCCGCTCGCAACCGGTAGTCTCGCAGACAGCATCAACTGGGATACCTCCAGTCTCGATGCCGGCGAGACGTACATTATCGGCGTCAGTGGTACGGAAACTGATGTCAGTGACATCACACTTCGCGTCAACGACCTCGGCCTGAGTGCTGAGCCAGAGAGCGCGTCGATCACTACGGAGGACCAAATCGAGGTCACTGCCGACTCCAACGACGCAGACTCGCCATTCACTGCCCGCCTGCTTGACAGTGACGGCGAAGCCGTTCAGCACGATGACAGTGATGTCACTACTATTGGTGACTTCGACGGTACCGGTTCCGCGGACTTCTCCTTCCCGGCCGCAGAAGACCGGGACTACGGCACCGGCAACTACACTGTCGAAGTTGAACACAACAACACCGGTATCACGACGGAGACCGACTCCATCGAGATCTCGGAAGCTGGTGACGGTGATGTCTCCTTCGCTGGCGACGGCGTCGTCTCCGAAGAAGCCGGTGACATCGCGAACGTTACGGTCGAGATGACCAACACGGACGAAGCGACGGTCACCATCGGTACCGAGGATCAGGGCTACTACCTCGTCACCCAGGTTACGGACGAAAGCGGTGACGGTCAGGTCTCCCTCGAATTCAACAGTTACACCGCAGGTGTCGTCACGCCGTCCAACGTCGTTGAGAAGGCAAACGACGACGACGAGATGGACATCATCGCACAGGGCGGTGACTTCACCGAGGCCGCAACTGACGACGACGGCTACTACTCCAACGAAGACGACTTCACCGATGGCCAGGGCAACGCCGTCGGTGACGAAACGCTTGACCCGACAGAGTACGAGATGAACGCCACCATCGGTCACGTCGAGATGGGCACTGACGCCTACACCGACTCCGATGCGCTCGGCACGCTCTCGCTGCAGCCGCGCTCGACCGACAGCATGCAGTCGTGGGTCACGCCGAAGGGAACTGACATCGCCGACCTCGAAGTCGACGATGTCTACGACGAGATCGGCTCGTCGATCACCGAGTCCGGCGAAGTCGCCTACGACGACGAGGACAACGGTGACGGCGACACCGTCATCCTCCAGCTCGAAGCTGGCGGTATCGAGGGTGCTGTCGACTACACGGAAGATGGTCTAGTGGGCCTTGCCACGGCAGAGTACGCCGACGATGAGGCCATTGACCTCACAATCGAACAGACCAACGAAGAAGCGAACCGAAGTCCGAAAGAAATCGGACTCGATGACGATGCGATCTCGGTCATCGAGGACCCCGAGAACGACTCGTACTTCGTCGCAGTCGAAACGTCGAACCTCGACCAGCCCGCCCGCGACCTCGCGGAAGGCGACAACTTCGAGGCGACGTTCACCATCGAACAGGACAACGTCCTCAACGGTCTCGACGATGACGAGTCCGAAGAGGTCTCCAGCGAGTTCACGCTCGTCGAACCGAGTACTGACCTCGTCACGAACACTGAGGACGACCTCATCCTGATCGAGTCCGCGTCCAGTCAGACCGTCTCCGGTCAGACCAACTACGCGCCTGGCACCGACCTCACGGTTCGGGTCCAGTCCAGCGACAGCGCGAGTCCGTTCCAGGTCCGACCTGAGGCAACCGTCCAGACGGACGGTACCTTCACGACGGAAGGCGCTGACTTCAGCGACGTCTCGCCCGGGACCAACCTGACGCTGCAGACGCGTCGCGGTGGCTCCCCGGTCGGTGACGAGTACGACGGTCGCATCGGCGAAGTGCCGACTGCCTCCGTCAGCATCAGCAACCAGACCACCGACGGCTCCACCGTGACGGTCGACTCGGTTACGACCGAGAACGGTGGCTTCGTCGCGATCCACCTCAACAACGCCAGCGGTGAGGTCATCGGCAACTCCGAGTACCTCGACTCTGGCACCCAGCAGGACGTCGAGATCAGCCTCGACTCCGCTCTGGACGAGAACGCGACGGTCGTCGCGATGCCCCACCAGGACACCAACGACAACGAAGAGTACGACTTCGGCGATGGTGATGGTGCGGACGGTCCGTACACCGAGAACGGCTCGGCAGTGACGGACAGCGCGACGGTCACGATCCAGACCACCGAGGAAACGGACACGCCGACGCCTGAGCCGGAAACGGACACGCCGACGCCTGAGCCGGAAACGGACACGCCGACTCCGGACGAGGGTGACGACACGCCGACTGACGACGGCGGCGACGAGACCACCACCGGCGACGGTGCTGGCTTCGGCGCAGTCGTCGCACTCGTCGGCCTCCTCGCTGCTGCGCTGCTCGCGACGCGGCGCAACAACTGAGGACACTAACTAACCGGACTTCGTCCGGTCCCTGATTCGCGATTTTTCTTCGGACGCTACTTCGATAGTGCCGACAGCGGACACAACGGCAAAGCATATACCCGCGATTGCGTAACGTAGCAACACATGGTCGGTGCCGCCCCGCTTACGTCGGTCGTTGGCGACCCGCTCGCCGTCGCACGGCCGCTCTCGTGGCTGCTCGTGATCAGCTTTCTCGCGACGGGCGTCCTCGCTGCCCACACGGACGCACGCGAGCGAGCCCGACAGCTCGGTGCTCTCACCTGGGGAGTCTTCGGACTCTTCTGGCTCGTTCTGGTGCCCCACTTCGTCCTCGTCCAGAAGAGTATCGTCGAGGGGATCGGCAGTATCGCTGCCGTCCCTCTGTCGCTGTACGTCGGCTACCTCCTCTGGAACGGCCGCGACTCGCTGTTCACTCTCTCGAAGGCGATCGGGTACATGGGGCTGCTGTATCTGCCCTTCACCTATCTCCCGCTACTGGAGTCGAACCCGCTTCGCAAGTGGATGATCGAGGTCGTCGCCGCACAGACGGGAACACTCCTCTCGCTGATCGGCGTTGAGCCCGAACTCGTGCGAGGGACCAGCGTCCTGAGCGAGGTTCCGTCCTCGGACTACAGCTATCTGAGCACGTTCTACTTCCCGGGCAACGAGCGGCCGATCACCTACACGATCATCGTCGCCTGTACGGGCGTGGGGAGCATCTCGATTCTCGCCGGTGCGATCCTCGCCGTCGAGGCTCCGCTGGGTCGGAAGGCCCGCGCGCTGGCGGTCTCCGTGCCGGTGATCTACGGCCTGAACCTGGTCCGGAACGTGTTCATCGCGACGATGTTCGGCCAGCAGCGAATGCAGTGGTTCGTGGGCACGATCACCGGGCTCTTTGGAACGGCCGACGAGCAGATGGTGTCGTACTACATCGCCGACCGCCTGCTCGCGCAGTTCGGTTCGGTGATCGCGCTCGTGGGCATCACGTGGCTGGTGGTGAAGGTGCTGCCGGAGATCCTCTCGCTCGTCGACGACGTGGCGTATCTCGTGACCGGGACGGAGTACGATCTCCGGGAAGAACTGACGGCCGAGCGTGACTAGCCGTCCAGCGGCGCGTCGGCGAGCGTCGTGAGGGCGTCGCGTTCCATCTCGTGGAGGTCGGCGGGGACGACCAGGAGGTGCAGCGGGCCGCCGTAGTCCCCGTCGGCGAGCGCGTCGAGGCTGTCTGCTTCGACGACCGGGTTCGCACTGCCCGCTCGTGCGACGACGACGCCGAGCGTGTCGAGGTGATCTGCGAGCAGGCCGGCGGCGTGGTCTGCGGTCATGAACTCCTGTTCGCCCTCCCAGTGGGGGTCGTCGACTTTGATGTCCAGGTAGACGAGGGTGTGGAGGCCTCGCTCTTGGTTCGCCGTGATCGTCTCGACGACGCTGTCGGGGACGCCGTCGCCGCCGTGGGCGTCTTCGAAGGGGAGCGTCGTCGCCTTCCCGAAGCGGTAGTTCTGGAGCCCGGTCAGTGAACTCGCGGCCGTCTGTGCGGTCGTCCCGTGGATCACTCGCGTGTGGATGCCACGCTCTTCGGCCCGCAGGCGGAGGTCGACGTGTGTCGTCGAGACCATCGTGTCGCCCGCCGTCACGAAGGCGACGTCGCCGTCTTCGGCGGCATCGAGGAGTTCGTCGGGGGTCTGCTCGACGGCTGCGCGATCGAGCACTTCGACGTCGATGTCGTGGTAGTACTCCAGTTTCTGGATCGTTGTGCCGATCAACTTGCTCGTGTAGAACTCGGCGTAGATGTCGGTCGCAGTCTGGAGGGCCTCTTTCCCTTCGACCGTGATCGAGCGCTCGTCGTAGAGTCCGAGACCGACGAATGTGAGCATACCCTGTGTCGGCGTCGCCGGCCAATAAAGGGCGCGAAGCGTCAGGCTTACCGCCCACGGGTGGCCAGTGGCGATATGGGCGTTCCCTGCGTGCGTGTCGACCGCGAAGCCGGCGAGGAGAGCCGACAGCGCCTCGCGGACGCCGATCTGGTCGCAGAGGGCTACGACATCGTGGTCGACGAGGCGACGATCTACATTCCGGTCACGGACCCCACGGCGGTCCCGAACGAGTTCGACGTGGTCGAGTACGACGCGCCGGTCCGCGAGTCCCAGACGATGCCGGCCGACTGGCTCGACTTCGAGCCCAGTTACGAGCGGATCGGCGAGGTGATCGTCGTCGACGAGGACGACCCGGAGCGTGCGCGAGTGATCGCCGACGCGATCGTCGCGTCCGACCTCCCGGTCCGGACCGTCCTCAACCGCGCCTCGAAGGTCAAAGGAGAGACTCGCGTCCGTGACTGGGACGTACTGGCCCAGCCCGACGACGAGCCGGACCGGCCGGCCACCGAGGTGGTCCACCGCGAGTACGGCTGTGAGTTCCTGGTGGACCTCGACGCGGTGTACTTCTCCCCTCGTCTGGCGACCGAGCGCCACCGCGTCGTCGAGCAGGTGGGCGCGGACGAGCGCACGTTCGACATGTTCGCTGGTGTCGGCCCCTTCGTGGTTCCTTTCGCACAGCGCGGTGCGACGGCCGTCGGCGTCGACGTCAACCCGACCGCGATCGAGTACCTCCGCGAGAACGCCCGACGCAACGGCGTGGCCGACCGTGTGACCGCTATCGAAGGCGACGTACGCGCGGTCGCTCCCGACTACGAGGACTGGGCCGACCGGCTGGTCATGAACCTCCCACACAGCGCCGACGAGTTCCTCGACGCCGCCGAGACGATCGCCAGCAGCGACTGCGTGCTCCACTACTACGACATCCAGCACGAAGACGATCCCTACGGGCCGGGCGAGCGGGCGATCCGGGCGGCCTTCGAACCCGACTACGACGTACGCGTCGAGACCCGCCACACGGTCCGCTCTTATGCCCCCCACGAGCACAACATCGTACTGGACGTTCGTCTCTCCCGGTAACCGTGTCCCGGTGTCCCATAATCGCCCGACTTCGGAACCCTTATGATCGTCTTGGGCATCGTACCGTATGCCCGCGCCGGTGTAGCTCAGACTGGCAGAGCGAATCCTTCGTAAGGATTAGGCCGAGGGTTCAAATCCCTCCACCGGCTTTTTGCTGCGAACAACTTCGTGAGCAGCACATGCTGTCGTGGGATTTGGACGAGCGAAGTCGCAGCGCGAGCGCAGCTAGCGATCGTCTTCACGTGGTTCACGATCTCTCCACCGGCTTTCTACGAGAAACGTTGCTGACGAGCGGTCCATAGCGGCGGTCCCATTCTGGAGCGAGCTGATCTATCGCGGTGCAGGGCTCCAGCTCGGCCGCTCGCTTCGAGCGGCAGAGACTCCTCGTCGTGGCGCGCTCTCTGTCACGCTCGACCTCGCCACTGGCACTCGACCGCAACCTACTACCCGATTTGTGCCCCAGTGTAAGCCGAGATGGAGTCGTACGATATCGTCGTCGCAGGCGGTGGGCCGGCGGGGTTGCAGTTCGCCCGGTCGGTCGTCGGGCGGTCGGACCACTCGGTCGCAGTGCTCGAAGCAAACGACGAGCTGGCGGACAACGACAAGTCGACCGGTGGGACCTTCCACCAGGTCGTCGAGGGCTTTGGCGTGCCCGACGACGTCGTGATGTCCGAGTCGGCCACGGTCCAGTTCGAAGGGCCAAGTGCCCGGGCGACCCTCGACATCCCCAATTACGTGCTCGATTTCCCGGCGTTCCTCGACTTTCTCGGCGCGGACGCGGCCGCCGACGGGGCCGACATCCACACGGGAGTTCGCGTTCGGGAACCGATCGTCGAGGGTGGCACCGTCGTCGGCGTCCGCGGGACCCGCGACGGGGAGTCGGTGACATATCGGGCGGATCTGGTCGTCGACGCGACGGGACCGGCGGGGACGCTGACGACCCGACTCGACATGTGGGACCGCGAGGCGGCCCAGCGCGGGATCGGCAAGGAGTACGAGGTGACCGGCCGGTACGACCTGTCGTCGATGCTGTTCCGGTTCGACCACGAGTACGCGCCGGGCGGGTACGCGTGGGTGTTTCCGGGCGGTGACGGCGTGTTCAAAGTCGGCGTCTGCTGGATCGACGACTTCTACGCGCGTCACAGTCCGCCAGACGACGGGGCGATCGACGACTACGTCGAGCGGTGGGCTCGCAGCGACCCCCGGTGGGAGGTCGACGACGTACGGGCCGTCCACGCTGGGCAGGCGATCTCAGACAACTCGATCAACCGCCGTGCGACCGACGGGCTGGTCGCCGTGGGCGACAGCGTCTCCAGCATCAACCCCCTCTTTGGCGAGGGAATCCGGTCCGGGATGGAGTCGGCCGAGATGGCGGCCGAGGTCGCGACGCGGGCCCTCACCGCCGGTGACGTGTCTCGGTCGTTCCTGTCGGCCTACGAGCGCCGCTGGAACCGCGAGAAGGGATCGAACTGGAAGCGCCAGCGCATCGCCGGGGAGTTGCTCTACGACTTCGACCCGGCCCAGCAGAACCGGTTCGTCGCCAACAGCGGCCGCCTCTCGGGCGCACAGCTCGACCGCCTCCAGCGCTACGAGCTGACGCTGCCGGATCTGCTCTCGTTGTACCCGTTCCGGCTCGACGACGTTCGGAAAGCGCCGACGCTGCTGCGACACCTGTGGTGAGGGTCGCGGTCGACAGCCGTCAGGTTCGGCGTGCGAGGAGTCCCACCACGAGGGCGACGGCCACGAGCGTCCCGACGACACCGACGCCGGGGCCGGAGCCGGAGTCGGGGACCGGGCTCTGTGCGCGGATCGGCGATTCGATCGCCTCGTCGCTGTCGTAGCGCCACGTCGCCGTCGCGCCTTCGACCGTGTCGGCGTTACTGTCGGTGACGTTTGTCGGCATCGTGACCGTGTAGGTCAGCGCGTAGCCGCTCTGGGAACCCAGCTGGCCGCTGTTCTGGACGAACGAGCGATCGACGAAGGTGACGTTGCCCTCCTCGACGGTCGTCTCCACGCCGCTGCTCGGCCCGGGATTCCACGACGACAGCCGCAGATCGACCGTCACGTTGCCGTCGTCGGTGAGGCTCTGGTTGTACGACACCGACTCCGCGCGGCTCTCGTTGACCCCACGGAGCAGGTACCGCTCGACCGAGCCGTACCCCTCGTCTTCGGCCGTCGACTGGAGACGATCGTAGGTCGAGGGGGGCATCTCGATCGTCGTCTCGTAGGACTCGACCGTGCCGTCGCCGTCGACGGTCGCGTCGACGGCCACGTCGGCACAGCCGCTCAACACCAGGAGGACACCGACTGCGAGTGTCGCGAGCGATCTTCGATCCATGCTCTCGCCTCCGTGCCTCCCGGTAAATGCTTTCTCCAATACCGTGTCCGTTTGTCCCCGTTCTCTCTGGAGTCGTCGTCAGCTGGACGGCCGGGTAGTCGACAGTCTCAGTGAGTCAGCACGAGGAGTCGCTCGTCGGTCCGGACGAGACAGATCGGGCTGTCGGGGTTGCCGAAGGTGTTCTCGCGACGCCGAGAGACGAACAGCTTCTCGAAGGCCTTTCCACAGGCCGGGCAGGCAAATTCCGCGCGGTTTTCGAGGGCCATCGTCTCGCGGTCCTCCTTGAGCAGCTTGAGGCCGTGACGATAGTCGTGGACGTCGAAGCCGTCGCTCACGTCGAGTTCGTCCATACGGGTAGCTGGTGAGAATCTTGCTTGAAACTACCGGCGACTCAGATCGACAGCTCTGCGCCCACGTACAGCACGACGACGAGGAAGATCCAGACCACGTCGACGAAGTGCCAGTACATCGAGGCCGTCGAGACCGAGGTGTGTCGCTCTGCGGAGTACTGGCCGTAGATCGCCCGAACGAAGACGATGCCAAGCAGGACGGCACCCATCGTGACGTGGAGTCCGTGGAGCCCGGTCAGCCCGTAGAACGCGGAGGCGTAGGCACCTTCGGCGATAGTGAAACCTTCGCCGACGATGAACGCGTAGTACTCGTAGGCCTGTCCGCCGATGAAGATCACGCCCAGCAGCAGCGTCAGCCCGAGCCATCGGACGAAGCTCTGTCGGTCACCGTCGAGGAGCTTGACGTGTGCGTAGTGCAGCGTCAGGGAACTGATCACGAGGATGATCGTGTTGGCGATGACGAGGTTGCCGAACACGTTTCCGCCGTGAGGGAGCAGTTCGGTCGACCACACGTTCGCGCCCCGGACGAAGAAGTAGTAGACGAAGCCGGCACCGAAGGTGGCGACCTCGCTGCCGAGAAACAGCAACATCGCGAACCGGAGGGTTCCACCGGAGTGGTGATCCGTCCCGCGTTCCCAGAAGTTGGCGACGAACGCGTGGTAGAGCCAGCCATAGAGGCCGGCCAGGAAGATCCCGACGGTGGCGACGGTCGTCCCGGCGGCGATCAGCTCGGAGACGACGGGATTCTCTGCCTGTGAGAGGACGAACAGGCCGGCAGCGACGTAGATGCCGGCAGCGCCGATGGCGGTGATGAAGGGCCACCAGCTGGCCTCCCCGAACCCGCGGGGCCAGTCCTCGACGGCGGGGAGATGGTGGTCCCCGTGCTCCTCTGACGTGTCTTCGGCTACGGTCATACGCGCTTCTTGCGAGTGGACCATCAAAAGCGCTTCCAACTCCGTGCGCTTCGTCCGCGTGGCTGGCCGGTCGGGCGCGAACCGATGCCTTCTCCCTCGCCGAGCCGAACAGTCGAGTAATGCTTCGGCGTCGCGCAGTCGCAGTCGTCGCGCTGGCGGTGCTGGCGGTCGGTCGTGCCACCGCTCACGGGGGCAGTCTGGCCCAGGACATCCGCGAACCGCTGACGATACCGACGTGGTTGTTCCTCTCGACGGGCGGGGCGGCGGTCGGCGCTTCCTTCCTGCTTGCTAGCTTCGTCACGGACCGGGAACTGATCGACGCGATCCACGACTGGCGTCGCGGCGCAGCCGTTCCGGGCCGGCGCGTCGCGGTCGGCCTGCTGCGGGCGGCGGGAATCGCTGGCGTCGCGCTCGTCGTCGTCGTCGGCTACTTCGGGCCGACGGACGCCCGCTCGAACGCCGCGATCTTGCTGGTCTGGGTCGGCTGGTGGGCTGGACTGTCGATGAGCGCGTACCTGCTGGGCAACAGCTGGAGCGTGCTCAATCCGTGGCGGACCGTCGCCGAGCTGTTACCTGCGCTGGACCTGCGGTATCCCGATCGGCTCGGTGCGTGGCCCAGCGTCGTCGGGCTCCTGGCGCTCGTCTACCTGGAGGTCGTCAGTCCGCTGGCCGAGAACGCGTCGTTGCTCGCGACCACAGTGGTGGCGTACTCTGCGGTGACACTCATCGGCGCGGTGGCGTTCGGACCGTCGACGTGGTTCGGGCAGGTCGACCCGCCGGCTCGCGTGTTCCGCTACTACGGCCGCGTCGCCCCGCTCTCGTCCGACGGCGACGGGCTGACGCTGCGCCTTCCGGGGATGGCGCTGTCCGAGCGGCGACTGGTCGACGGCCGCGACGAGGTCGCCTTCGTCCTCGCCCTGCTGTGGGTGACGACCTTCGACGGGTTCGTCTCGACGCCCGCCTGGCGGGGGCTCGCGGGGCCGTTCGTCGGGCTCGGGATCCCGCCGCTGGGCGTCTACCTACTCGCCCTCCTGCTGGGCTTCGGGCTGTTCTGGAGCCTCTACGTGCTCGCGGCCAGGCTCTCCCGGTCGACGGCCGAGACCTTCCTGACGCCCGCCGCGCTGGCCGCCCGGTTCGCGCCGCCGCTGCTGGCGATCGTCGCCGGCTACCACTTCGCTCACTACCTCGACTACTTCCTCGGGCTCGCGCCGGCACTGGGCCAGACGCTGGCCGCGCCGCTGACGGCCCGGAGCACGGTGCTCGTGCTCTCGATGCCGGGGTGGTTCGGCGGCGTCGCGATGGCCAGCATCATCGTCGGCCACCTGCTGGCGATCTGGGTGGCCCACGCCGCGGCCTACGACCTGTTTCCCGGACGCCTCCAGGCGATTCGGTCGCAGTATCCGTTCATCGCCGTCATGGTCGTCTACACCATGACGAGCCTCTGGGTCATCTCCCAGCCAGATATCCCACTCCCCTACCTATGAACGAGGACTACCACGTTCCCACGTCGGCTCCGCTGTACGAGTGTGAGTACTGCGGTCGTCCCTTCGCCCGCGAGCGGTTCCGGGCGCTCCATCGCGGGCTCGAACACGCCAGCGAACTGGACGACGAGGAGGTCGAGCGGTTCCGCGACGCCTATCGCGAGGAAGAGGAGTCGATCGGCATGTTCCGACTGAAGGCACTGGCGGCGCTGGTGGTCGTGTACTTCGGCCTGCTGATGATCTACGCCGTCGTGTGAGGGCACTCGAAACCGCGAAGCGAAGCTTTCATGCGCCCGAACGGAATACGGACGGGCATGGATCTGCGCGTCATCGAGAAAGAAGAGACGATGCTCTCGATCGAGATTGCCGGCGAGGACCACACGTTCATGAACGTCCTGAAGGGGGCGCTACTGGAGACCGACGGCGTCACGGCGGCGACCTACGACATGAACCCCGAACAGTCCGGCGGCCAGACCGACCCCGTGCTGACCGTCAAGACCGACGTCGACGTGAACGCGCTCGACGCTCTCGAGGCCGGTGCGGACCGCGTCATGGAGAAAGCGGACGACTTCGAGGCGGCCTTCGACGCCGCGGCCTGACGTTCGGGACTCTCTTCTGTTGTTAGCAGACCGCCACAGTGACGAACACGCGGTCGTTCGGCGCGACGTGGACGTCGACGCCGATCCGCGTCTGTGACTCGACGAGTGTCGCGTCTCTCTGGTCCCAACTGTCCAGCAGCGTCCCGGCCAGCGACGCCTCGCTGTCGAAGTCTTCGACTGGTCCCGTCGAGAACACGGTGTACCGGTCGACGACCGGGTTCTCACAGTACTCTCTCACGCGAAGCATGTCTTCCCTGGAGGGACCCGGTCCGTCTCCGGTCGCGTTCTGGACGGTCCGCTTGTTGACGTAGGCGGCGTACCACGTCAGATCCGCGTCGTCGGTCAGCGGGTCGACGCCGGCCGCCTCGCGGCGCTCGTTCGACTGCTCGACGTAGGCGGCTTCGACGTCTGCGATCGAGAGGTCGCCGACCTGATCCCCCGCGCCGGCCACGTCGTCGGGCACCGGTGGTCGCCCCATCCCCGGCAACGTGACGACGCCCGCGTACGCGAGAACGAGCGTAATACCCAGGACGGCGGCGATGGCGTAACCGGCGACGTACCGGGGTTCGAGCACGTCGCGGTACGAGGTGCCGCCGAGTTCGTCGAGGTCGTCCCAGTCGGGCTGGCGCTGTTCTAACTCGACGTTGCCACAGCGCTTGCACGGCGGGGAGTTTTTGGTGTGTTGACGGCCACACTCGGTACAGACCCAGACCGGATCGGTCGGGCCGTCGGTCTCGGCCGGTGGGACCTGTTCGACGGCTCGCTCGAACTTGTTGTGCCCGCAGTTGTCACACGGCGGATCGTTCTCTTCGTGGGGTTTGCCACACCAGGTACACCGCCACTCCATTATCGGATAGTCGGGGAGTGGGGCGCAAAAGGGTAGCGGTCGCGGGGATAGGACGGTCGAGGCGAACGCTGCGAGGGTTACAGACGCACCGGCACGCCCATCTCGTCGAGGCGCTGCTTGGTCTCTGCGATGGAGTATTCGTCGAAGTGGAAGATCGAGGCCGCGAGCCCGGCGTCGGCACCGGCCTCGGTGAACACCTCGTACATGTCCTCGGGACTGCCACAGCCCGAGGAGGCGATCACCGGCGTGGAGACGGCGTCACAGACGGCGCTGGTCAGCGGGATGTCGTAGCCGTCCTTGGTGCCGTCGGCGTCGATCGAGTTGACGAACAGCTCCCCTGCGCCGCGGTCCTCGGCCTCGGTGGCCCACTCGACCACGTCGAGGCCGGTGCCTTCGCGGCCGCCCTTGACGGTACACTCGAACCAGCAGGACTCGCCGTCGACGTCCGCGTAGTGTTCGCCCTGCTCGTCGAATCGTCGCCGCGCGTCGACCGAGATGACGATACACTGGCTGCCAAACGCCGCCGCGCCTTCCCCGATCAACTCTGGCCGCTCGATCGCACCGGAGTTGATCGAGACCTTGTCCGCGCCGGCCCGCAGCGTCTCTTTGATGTCTTCGCGGGTGCGGATTCCGCCGCCGACGGTCAGGGGGATGAACACCTCGTCTGCGACCTGCGAGACGGTGTCGAGCATCGTCTCGCGCCCCTCTGCACTGGCGGTGATATCGAGAAAGACGAACTCGTCGGCCCCCGACTCGTTGTACTTCTTGGCCATCTCGACGGGGTCGCCGGTGTAAGCCAGGTCCTCGAAGTTGACGCCCGTGTACACCGCGGCGTTGCCGTCCTCGTCGAGATCCACGTCGATACAGGGGATGATCCGCTTCGTGAGAGTCATTTACTACCTGTCCGTTCGTCGCTCCGGGCTTTGTCGGTTTCGGCTGGCGCAGCCGGGACGAGATTCCGACAGGAATAGGTACCACCGCGGGGAACGACCGGACATGAGCGACGACCACGGGCACGACGAGGACCGTCCCGACTACGACCCAGCACACGTCGAACTGCCATCGCGCGAACCACCGCTTCGCGAGACCGCACCCCAGAGTGACTTCACGATGGGACAGGTCGCCCGCGGGGGCGCGGTCGCCGCCGTCGGACTCCTCCTGATCTTCGGACTGGCGTTCGTCCTGGTCTGAGACTGTCGCCGTCACTGCTTCTATCGCCGACAACCGAAGAGAGCGTGTGCGCCCGCCGTCGACGAACGAGGGCGTCCAGCGGACAGCCGACGACGGCGTCATACGACTTATTGTAGCGGTTCACCGCTGACCGTCTCCGCCGCGGTGACGATCGTCGGGAAGCATCTACGATAAACCGTATCAGGCCAGTTCGTCGGCGATGATCGACCGCAGGTCGGCGATCGTCTCGGCGTCGTAGCGCAGCGACTCGCCGGCAATCGTCAGATCGAGCCGTCCGCTGTCGTCCGCGGAACCCAGCTCGTAGACCGGTGCGACACCGTCGAAGGCCTCGCGTACCGCGCGGGCGTCCGTCGTCTCGATCACGACGCGTCCCGGCTGTTCGCCGAACAGCAACTCGGCTCCAGTGCCCTTGTTCGCGGCGTCGATCTCGACGCTCGCGCCCCCATCCTCGTGGACCATCTCCGCCAGTCCGACGGCGAGGCCGCCGTGGCTCAGGTCGTGGGTCGCGAGCGTCGCCGCGTCGTCGGCTACGTCGGCGAGCGTGTCGACGAATGCGCCGGGGTAGTCCAGCAGCGTCGGGAATCGGTCGCTCCCGCCGAACTGCCCGAGATACTCCGAGCCGCCGAGACGTGGCTCCGCGTCGCCGTCGAGCGCCCGCGCTCCCACGAGCAGGAGGTCGCCCTCGCCCGACAGCGACAGCGGCGGCGCGTCGTACCCGTCCTTGGTGCCGACCATCGCCAGCGTCGGCGTCGGCGGGATCGGGCCGCTGACGGAGTCGTTGTACAGCGAGACGTTGCCGCCGACGACCGGCACGTCGAGCGTCGAGCACATGTCGGCGAGCCCGTCGACGATCCCCTTGAACGCGCCGTACACGTCGGGCTTCTCGGGGTTGCCGCCGTTGAGACAGTCGACCGCCGCCAGCGGCGTCGTCCCCTTGGCGGCGAGGTTGGTGGCGTTCTCCAGCGCGACGGCGCGCGCGCCGTCGTAGGGTGCCGTGTCCGTCCAGTTGGGGTCTGCACCGGCCGTGTAGGCCAGCCCGACGCCGCTCTCGCTGTCGTCGTCGCTCGCCTCTGCGCCGGCTTCGCGGATGGCAAGTACCGCCGCGTCGTCGCCGGGCGGAGTCGCCGTCCGGACCTGCACTTCGTGGTCGTACTGGCGGTAGATCCAGCGCTTCGAGGCCGTGTTCGGGCTCCCGACGACTGCCTCGAAGGCTTCCTCGATGGCGACCTCGGGGAGGTCACGCTCTGGCTGGGTCGGCTCCTCGGCCGGCAGGTCGTTGAACGGCGCGCCCTCGCCGAGGAACTCGGCGTCGCAGTCGACGACCGTCTCGCCCTCGAACGTACAGACGTAGTCGCCCGTGTCGGTGACCTCGCCGATGACGGAGGCACCGAGGTCGAAGCGCTCGGCGATGGCCTTCACGCGGTCGACGTTCTCCGGCGCGACCTCGTAGCACATCCGCTCCTGGCTCTCGGCGAGCAGGTACTCCATGGCGTTCATGTTGGGCTCGCGCTCGTGGACTTCGGTGAGCTCGATCTCCGCGCCCAGCCCGCCCTTCGCGACCAGTTCGGAGCTCGCACCGCCGAGGCCGGCCGCGCCGAGGTCGCGGGCCGACTCGATCAGTCCCTCGTCGATGAGCTGTTCGTTGGCCTCGATCAGCAGCTTCTCGGTGTAGGGGTCGCCGACCTGAACGGCCGGGCGATCCTCCGTCTCGGCGTCCTCTGCGAGGTCCTCGCTGGCGAAGGAGGCCCCGCCGAGACCGTCCCGTCCGGTGGAGTTGCCCACCAGGACGAGCGTGTTGCCCGGCTGCTGGGCCTCGGCGGTGATCATCCGCTCTTCGTCGACCAGGCCGATACAGGAGACGTTGACCAGCGGGTTGCCCTCGTAGTCCTCGTGGAAGGCCGCGCTCCCGGTGACGGTCGGGACGCCGATACAGTTGCCGTAGTGGCTGATCCCCTCGACGACGCCTTCGAGCAGATAGCGAGAGTGTTCGCGGTCGAAGTCGCCGAAGTACAGCGAGTCAGCCAGCGCGATGGGGTAGGCACCCATCGACAGCGTGTCCCGGACGATCCCGCCGACGCCCGTGGCCGCGCCGTCGAACGGGTCGACGTAGGAGGGGTGGTTGTGGCTCTCGATCCCCATCGTGATGTAGGTGCCGTCGCCCCCGGGCAGTGCCACGACGGCGGCGTCGTCGCCCGGACCGACGACGACCTGATCGCCCTCTGAGTCGAACGCGCCCAGCAGTGGTCGCGACGATCGGTACGCACAGTGCTCGCTCCAGAGGTTCTCGAAGAGGGCCGCCTCGGCCTGGGTCGGTTCCCGGCCGAGCTCCTCGACCACGAGATTGTGGTCAGCATCGGAGAGGCTCATTACCTCCCCGTGGCTTCCGGCCGGCTAAATCGCTTTCCATGCGCGCCCGACGCGCCCCACTCTGTCCACCCATACCGTCGATCCCTGCATACTCAGGGAGGTTTTCACCTGGTGGGAATCCCCTTGCTCGGCTATAAGGGAGTACTACTTACGCCAAAGTGTAATGACCGATCGCATCGGAGCCCCCGGAACGAGTATGAGTCGCCGAGAGTTCGTCGCTGCAACGGGTCTGAGCGGTTCGCTGGCACTCGCCGGCTGTCAGGCACCCACGTCGTCCTCGAAGGTCTCGACGACGAGCGAGACGGCGACGGAGACCTCGATGGCGAGTCAGTCCGAGTCGCTGCCGACGACCTCGCCCCCGGAGATCGTCAACGTCGACGAGCAGGGCGGCGAGGTCACGATCTCGACCGTCGCCTCGAAGCACATGGTCCACCCCGAGGAGACGATGGGCGGTCCGGTCGAGCTGCCGAAGGTGTGGGCGTTCCAGGCCGACGACGGCGAGCCCAGCGTCCCCGGTCCGATCCTCCGGACGACCGAGGGTGAGGACATGAAGGTGACGCTCGACAACACCGACGCCAACATGCCCCACACGCTGCACTTCCACGGCGTCCGCAAGACCTGGGAGAACGACGGCGTGCCGACGACGACGGGCATCACGGTCAATCCCGGCGAGAAGCACACCTACGAGATTCCGGCCAACGTCCCAGGGACGCACCTCTATCACTGCCACTACCAGACCCAGCGTCACATCGACATGGGGATGTACGGCATCTTCCGCGTCGACCCGAAGGGGTACGAGGAGGCCGACCAGGAGCTGTTCATGACGCTGAAAGACTGGGACTCGACCCTGAACAAGCAGATGGCCGGCATGGACGCCACCTACAGCCCGCGGGACCGCGACCCCGACGTGTTCACGATCAACGGCAAGAGCGCGCCTCGGACGCTCCACCCCGAAGACGGCTCGCCGGTCATCGTCTCGCAGGGTGACACGGTCCGCATCCACCTCACCAACAACGGGTACATGAGCCACCCGATGCACACGCACAACCACCGCTTCCGCGTGGTCGAGAAGGACGGCTCGGAGGTCCCCGAGGCAGCGCAGTACGAACAGGACATCATCAACGTCGCTCCCGCGGAGCGAAAGACCATCGAGTTCGACGCCGACGCCGACCCCGGCATCTATCTCATGCACTGCCACAAGGTCAGCCACGCGATGAACGGCAACACCTACCCCGGCGGGATGGTCGGCGGCATCGTCTACGAGGAGGCGATGGACTCGGACATCTTCGGCGAGCTGATGGATTACGCCGGCTACGAAGGCTAACCGCCGGCAACGACGGGCATCACGCGGATCGCAGTCCGCGTTCGGGCACGCGGCGTCGCTGTCGGTCTGCCCTCTCCAGCCGCTGACACTGTCGGCGGGCACACTTTCGCATTCTGAAGCTGTGGTGGATGGATTATACTGCTAGCACCGGAACCACTGTGTATGGATTGGTCTCACTCGAACTCGGACGCCGACTCGAACCCACAGACGTCGACTCGACGCCGCGTTCTCGCCACGGTCACTGTCGGCGCGGCGACGGCGCTCGCGGGCTGTACGATCTCGGGGCAATCGGAACGGGACACGACGGACGTGGAGTACAGCGTCGCCGACGTCGACGCGGTGGCCGTCGACGGCGACGACGGCGAGACGACCGTCGAGCCGTGGGACGGCGACGAAGTCCAGATTCAGGCGACGAAGTACGCCATCGGCGGGACGGAGCTGAGCGACGTCCAGGTCACCAGAAACGTCGACGACGGACAGCTCTCGGTCGGCGTGAAAGACACGACGGGAGTCGCGATCGGCACCGTCGGGGGCGGACTCGAATCGCTCACGGTCAAGGTGCCGTCCGGCGTCCGGGTCACCGAACTCACCGTCGACGACGGTGACGCGACGGTCGGCGACGTGGCCGGGGACCTCGCGCTCTCGGTCGACGACGGCACCGCCGAGGTCGGCCCGCTCGACGGGGGCGTCCAGATCGACGGCGACGACGGCGAGATCGAGATCGGCGCGGTCGACAGCGTCGCGGGGGCGGTCGACGACGGCGAGATCTCGGTGACCGAAGCGACCACGATCGGCGACGTCGAGGCCGACGACGGCGACCTCGACCTCGCCGTCGGGAACGTCGACGGCCCGGCGACCGTCAGGGCCGACGACGGTGACGTGACGCTCCGACTGTCGCCGTCGCTGGATCTCTCGGTCACCGCCCGCAGCGACGACGGGACAGTCACGGTCTCGGACGGTGTCCTCGACGAGGTCGAAACCAGCGAGGACGAGACGCGCGGACGGGTCGGCGAGGGTGGCGACACGCTGACGGTCGCGGTCGACGACGGATCGATCACGCTCCAATCGCTGTAACGCGTCGGCCCCGCGACAGTCGTGGGCCAGGATCGACCGCTCGACGGATTCGGGCAGGCTCTCGCCGGGCGTCACTGTTTCGCGCGCGTCGCCCCGTGAGTCGCGACGGTGTCAGTCGCCGTCGACCGGCTGTTGCTCGCCACCGTCGGATCGCAGTTCCGACGAGGCTCCGCTCACTTCGTTCTCGGAACCGCCGTCGGTCAGCGCGGGCAGTCGCTCGGACGCGAACCACTCGAACTCGCGGGCTCGCATGCCGTCGCGGTCGAGGTCCCACGGGTCGCTACTGGTCACTCGCGGCCCCTCCATCCAGGAGGTGACGACGTTCCACAGGAAGAGGAGTTGGCCGACGACGAGCAGGACGACGCCAAGCGTCGCGATCTGGTGGAGCAGCGTGAACAGGTCGATCGGACCGACGGCCACGTCGTAGGTCGCGTACCGCCGGGGCATCCCCGCGTAGCCAAGCAGGATCATCGGGAAGAAGGTGATGTTGGTCCCGATCATCGTGAGCCAGAAGTGGGCTTTGGCGAGCGTACGCTGGTACCAGCGGCCGGTGTAGATGGGGAACCAGTAGTAGATCCCGGCAAACACCGCGAAGGCGATCCCGCCCATGATGACGTAGTGGAAGTGGGCGACGACCTGGTAGGTGTCGTGCAACAGGAGGTCGACGGGGATCGCCGCCTCGAAGACGCCGGTCATCCCGCCGATGACGAAGTTGGCGATGAAGCCGACACAGAAGAGGAACGGTGCGGTCAGCCGCAGGCGGCCGTTCCACATCGTCGCCATCCAGTTGAACGTCTTGACCGCGCTGGGGATCGCGATCGAGATCGTGATCGCCATGAACGCGCCTCGAAGCCGCGGGTCCATCCCGGTCGCGAACATGTGGTGTGCCCAGACGCCAAAGGAGAGGACCCCGAGCGCCAGCGTGGAGTAGACGACGAACTTGAAGCCGAACAGCTTCCGACCGCAGAACTTCGGGAGGATGTAGCTGATCAGTCCCATCGGCGGGAGCACGAGGATGTACACCTCCGGGTGGCCGAAGAACCAGAACAGGTGTTGCCACAGCAGCGTCCCGCCGCCGTCGCCGATCGCGAAGAAGGTCGTTCCCAGGTTGCGATCGAGCAGTAGCATCACGAGGGCGCTCCCCAGCAGCGGGAACGCAAAGAGAATCTGGCCGGACTGGACCAGGACGGTCCAGCTGAAGATGTCGAGGTTGGCCCAGTCGATGTCCTCGCCCTGTTCCGTGAAGATGGTCGCGATGAAGTTGATCGCACCCATCGTCGCGGAGACGCCGGTCAGATGCAGCCCCAGAATCATCAGGTCGATCGCGGGACTGGGCTGGTCCAGCGACAGCGGCGTGTACATCGTCCAGGCCGTCTGTGCGGGTGCGATGCCGGGGATGAAGAAGCCGGCCCAGATCAGGACCGCCCCGAAGGGCAACAGCCAGAACGCGATCGCGTTGATCCGCGGGAACGCCATGTCGTCGGCCCCGATCAGGATCGGGACGAAGTAGTTCGAGAACGCCGCCAGAATCGGCGTCCCGAACAGGAACAGCATCGTGATCCCGTGACTCGTCAGTAGCGCGTTGTACATCGCCGGTTCGAGGAAGTTCGAGGTCGGGGTGACCAGCTCGAACCGCATCAACACGACCGCCACGCCGCCCCAGGCGAAGGCCAGCACGGCGAAGGTCCCGTAGAGCAGTCCGATGTCTTTGTGGTCGACCGTCGTGAGCCAGCGGGTCAGTCCGCCGGGCTTCTCGCCGTGGTGGACCGTCTCGTCGGCTGTCCCGCCGCCGCCGACGGCCGGCGTGTACGAGCGCCAGTTCTCGAGCCTCGTTACGACCGCGGCCGCACCGGCCACCAGTGCGACCATCACCGTTGTCAGGACGAGCTGCGTTGCTGCCATTGCAGGCCGGTTTCGCCGCTCTCCACATCGGCGTTACTCCGAACACGTTCGCGCGGGCCTTGATGGTCGTTCCCACGACTCACCCTCGCGCCACCTAGAACGGGGTGTCGAACCCGCCTTCGTCGGCCGCCGTGTCGTCGCCAGCCGTGGCGTCGCCTGCGTCGATATCGGAGGGGATCTCGCCGGTCTCTCGGAACACCGATTCGAGCTCTCGCAGCTTCGCGTTGATGGTCTCGCTCTGGTGGTGCATCGGGTCGACCCGGACCCGCACGAGGTCGTACTCGTGGGACTCCCGACAGCCGTTCCAGGCCCGGAACGCGCCGACGGTCAGCGTGTCGCTCTGTGGACAGAACTCGGTCGTCGGCGTGAACTCGGCCCGGAGGACGCGCTCGCCGTCGGTCTCGGTCTCGCGGGCGTACCGGAACCCCGACTCGGGATGTCGCCGGTCGAGGTTCAGCCGCGCGAGGTTGTAGCCGAAGGTCATGTCGATGACGCCGCGCCGCTCGAAGAGCGTCCGCGTCGCCCGGTGGAAGGCCGCGTGTTCGCGGCCGGTCAACACCGCGCCGTCGAGGAACGGTCCCGGTTCCGGGAGGTGTTCGGGGGCGAACTCGTCGTAGTCGTCGTACTCGGGGCCCTCGCCGTCGCGAGCGAAGCCAGAGAGGAGGCTCATACGTCAGCGTTGGGCCGCCAGCCCGCTGTGGTTGCCGGCGAACACGTTCGGGCAAACCCAGACCGCCGTCCCGGCCGACGCTTCGATCGTGACCGCAACGTCGATCGACGCCGAACGACGCTACGACGACGCACAGTTCTCCGCACAGACGATTCACGAGACCGAGCGCCAGAAGGTCGTCCTGGGATACTTCGAGCCGGGACAGTTCATCCCCGTCCACGCGCCCGACAGCGACGTGGCGATCACGGTCGTGTCGGGCTCGGGCGTGATCCGCGACGGCGAGACCGACCACGCGGTCGAGCCCGGGAGCGTCGTCGCCGTGCCCGCAGGAACGGAACGCGGGGTGAAAGCCGACGACGGCGAG
>Ga0207754_100182_pt1 | contig 36390 bp, 33 predicted proteins | sample A23E1SouthBayCA_FD_187728 | JGI IMG/M metagenome (GOLD analysis project Ga0207754, IMG submission 187728) | Aerobic enrichment media microbial communities from Eden Landing Ponds, California, USA - A23 E1 (SPAdes) | ecosystem: Environmental > Aquatic > Marine > Unclassified | place: Emeryville...
TGAGGGTGTGAAACCATTTTTCGATGAGGTTTCGCTCGACGTAGTCCAGCCGACCGCTCAATCCTAATCGAGAGAGGGCAGTCTGATAGCCGTAGCCATCAACGAGAAACACAGCATCTAAGAGATCGTGTTTCTCCGAGAGTCGATGGAGAAACGCAGCAACCGGATCGGTACCATGCCGTCCAAATAATTCGACATCAAGAATCAGCGTTGTCTCGATGTCTATTGCAGCATACAACCAAGACCACTCGCCATTGATTTTGACAGCAGTCTCGTCGACCGTAACCCGCTTCGGCTTCGCCTCAGGCGGGTTGTGACCGCTGTCAGCCAGTCGATGTACCCACTGCCAAACAGCTTTATAAGAGCGTTCAACGCCGAGTAACCGAAGAATCTGTTTTGTTTCTCTGAGCGAACATCCGGTCGCGTAGAGCTGGGCAGCGAACGTCCTAACGGGCGTCCCCAGAAACCGGAGGTTTCTGGTGTCTCGAAAGCCGGTGGATTTCGACGAGTCCGCAGGACCTGCGGGCCTGCGAGATGCGAACGAGACGCTTCGCGTCTCGTCAACGTCGCCGTCCGCTCACGCTCCCAAGTTTCTTCTAAATCCGTCGCAAAGCACTTGCTGAGCAGGTCTGCAAGCATCTTCCCAAACTCACTCAACGACCTGTTCGTTCCTCACACTGGCTTAACTAGACAGTGCCTGTTAATCCATCTTCATTCGTAGCTGAAGTATCAGGTATGGGTGATGGCGGACTGTTAATTGCGGTGCAACCAGCAATCGATATGGAAAGTAATGCAACTATGAGCAATATCTCTCGCATTAATCACATATCAAAAGATATCACTAAATGTCTTTTGAGGGTGAACGCAGATATTCTCCTAAATAGAGGGGTGAAATACTTTGAACACCAGAAAGGGAGCTTCAAAATTCTATTTCTCTATTTATATTTTGAAAATAAGACATGCAACACTTCCATCCTCTGAGGTTGTGAAGATCACACAGTTTCGGGGTTTGGGTTGTGATGCGTACCATAGCTTCGCGTCGGTCGAGACTGGTCAGGATCCAGGCTGGTGATTTTTGAATTCTCACCCTACGCTGGAACAGATTGCTGAGTGAACGAGAGTCAAAACCGCTATATCGCACCTATTTCGCGCTCTCGAACAGGAAGCCGCATCAACTCTCCTCCACCGAGGTTGTGGACCCCGCTGAAGCGGTCGCGTGTCTTCTAGACGGCGGTCGTCAGCCGTCGGCGTCGTTCGGTAGGTTGAGGACGGCTTCACGCGCCTCCTCGCTGAGGTTCGAGACGTATCTGCGGTCGTTTTCGAACTCCTGCATCACGAACTTCGAAGAGGTTTCGTTCACGCCGTCGATGGCCACCATCCGGTCGACGAGCGCGTTCAGCTGCTCTCGGGACTGTACTCGACTGATGACGACGAAGTCGATGTCTCCCATCGTGTAGTACACCTGTTCGACGCCGACGAGGGCGGTGAGTTCCGCGCCGATTTCATCGGAGTACCCAGTCTCGTGGGTGACGGAGACGTCGGTGATGGCGACCATCTCCAACCCGAGCGACTGCGGGTCAACGTCGGCCGTGACGCCGCGGATCACACCGCTTTCTTTCAGCTTGTTGATCCGGTAGTGGACGGCCGACTTCGAGATGTCAAGTTCGACCGCCAGCGTCTCCAAACTCACGTCGAAGTCGTCTTCGACGCGTTCGAGGATGGCGAGGTCCGTCTCGTCTAAATCCGCGACCGACCGGAGTCCGTTGGTCATACCAGCAGCTATGCGCCGTCGGGAAAAAGCCGTGTCGGTCTGCCGTCGCTAGTCCATCGCCGCGTCGGACACCGCCAGCCCGGCGTCGAGCGCGTCGATGGCGGCGTCGACCTCGTCTTTCGTGATGGTGAGCGGCGGCGCGATGATGAGCGTGTTTATCATGTTCGCAACGTACGCTCCGTTTTCCTTCGCGGTCACGGCCACCTCGTCGACGACGGTGCTCCCCGAACTAATCTTGTCCGAGCGCGTGCCGAAGGGGACGCGGTCGTCGGCGCGGCGCGATAGTTCGATGCCGCGGAACAGGCCGACGCCGCGCGTCTCTCCGACGCTCGGGTGGGCCGCCGCGAGCTCCTCGATGCGCTCGCCGACGTACTCGCCCATCTCTCTGGCGCGGTCGATGAGACCCTCTTTTTGATAGGTCTCGACCGTCGCGAGACCGGCGGCGACGGCGGCGGGGTGTCCGGAGTACGTGTGGCCGTGACAGAACATGTTCTCCTCGAAGTGCGCCGCGATTTCCGGCGTGACGATGGTCGCCCCAAGCGGCTGGTACGCGCCGGTCAGTCCCTTCGCCATCGTCATGATGTCGGGTTCGACGTCGAACACGTCGCAGCCGAACCACTCGCCGGTCCGCCCGAACCCGGACATCACCTCGTCGCAGATGAGAAGGGCCCCGTGGTCGTGGGCGATCTCCTTCAGTCTCGGCAGGTACTCGTCCGGGGGGACCAAGATGCCGTTCGACCCGACGATGGGTTCGACCAGAATCGCCGCGACGGTGTCGCCTTCGAGTTCGAGCATCTCGTCGATGTATTCGACGCTCTCCATCGGGTCAAGCGTCGAGCCGTAGGCGTACGGGTCGGGCGCTTTGATGGTCCCCGGAATCCCCGGTTCGGCGGGCAGTCGGCGTGGGTCGCCAGTGACGCTTATCGACCCGTACGTCGCGCCGTGGTACGAGCGGTAGCGCGAGACGATTTTCCGTTTGCCCGTGTAGAACCGGGCGATTTTGATCGCCGCCTCCACCGCTTCGGTGCCGCTCGTCGAGAAGAACGTCTTCGAGAGGTCGCCGGGCGTCACCTCCGCGAGCTTCTGTCCGAGCTTCGCCCGCGCCTCGGTCGTATAGCCCGGCGAGACGTACGCTGCCTTCCGCATCTGTTCTTCGACCGCGTCGATGACCGCGTCCGCGGAGTGACCGAGGTTCGAACACATCAACTGGCTCGAAAAGTCGACGTACTGCCCACCGTCTGCGGTGGTGAACTGCGCTCCTTCGGCGTCGACGACCTGCGTCGGCGACACGTCTTTCTGGAACGACCACGTCCCGAACACGTACTCTTTGTCGACCCGCTCCGTCTCGTTCAGTTCGGACCCGCCGCTTGGTTCTCGCTCCGGCATCGTTGTTGAACGACTACTACCCTGCTATTGATTAATCTTTGCACTAGTCACTTATTTCCAGAACAAAGTTCGAGACTATTCCAGATTCGATGGACAAGTTCTTCCTTCGAGAATAATTTTCGAAAATCGTAGGAAAGACTTAATTGGGAGCGAACTGCAGTCGAACGTACCATGCGAGAAGACGCTTCAACGGGAGGAGAAGTACAGAACTACGTCGACGGGGAGTGGTGTTCGGCGTCCGGCGACGACGGGTGGGACGTGGTCGATCCGGCGACGGGAGACACCGTCGCGTCGGTCACGTACAGCACCGCAGCGGACGTCGACGACGCGGTGAGCGCGGGGAAAGAGGCGTTCGAGACATGGCGGTCGACGCCCGTCGAAGAGCGCATCCAACCCCTGTTCGAGCTGAAGCGACTGCTCGAAGCGAACCAAGACGACATCGCCGAGGCTCTCGTCCGCGAGCACGGCAAGACGTTCGACGAAGCCAAGGGCGAACTGCGCCGGGGCATCGAGAACGTCGAAGTCGCCTGCGGCGTCCCGTCGATGATGCAGGCGGGGCACCTCCCGAACGCCGCGCCCGGTATCGACGAAACGGCGGTCAGAAAGCCGCTCGGGGTGTTCGCGGCGGTCACGCCGTTTAACTTCCCGGGGATGATTCCGCTGTGGTTCCTGCCGTACGCCGTCGCCACCGGCAATGCGTTCGTGCTCAAGCCGAGCGAGAAGACGCCCGTGACCGCTCGGCTCATCTTCGAGCTCGTCGACGAGGCCGGCTTTCCGGACGGCGTCGTCCAACTCGTCAACGGGGCCGCGGACACGGTGAACTCGCTCGTCGAACACGACGACGTCGAAGGCGTCTCGTTCGTCGGGAGCACGCCGGTCGCCGAACACGTCTACAAGACGGCTGCCGCGCACGGCAAGCGCGTGCAGGCACAGGGCGGCGCGAAAAACCACATCGTCGTCGCCGCCTCCGCGGACCTCGACTTCGCGGCCGAGCAGACCATCGGCTCCGCGTTCGCCAACACGGGCCAACGCTGTCTCGCCAACCCGGTCGCGGTCGTCGAAGACGCGGTTTACGACGAGTTCGCGGAGCGCGTCACCGACATCGCGGCGGAGATGACGATGGACCACGGCCTCTCTGACGACGCCGACATGGGCCCGCTCATCTCCGGGGCGGCCCGCGACCGCGTCGCCGAGTACATCGAAGCCGGTCTCGAAGAGGGGGCGACGCTCCTGTACGACGGCCGCGAAGCCGACGTGCCCGCCGAGGGGAGCTTCCTCGGGCCGACCGTCTTCGGCGACGTGTCGCCCGACGACACGATTGCCCGCGAGGAGATTTTCGGCCCGGTGTTGGCGCTCGTCCGCGCCAACGACTTCGACCACGCCGTCTCGCTCGTCAACCGGAGCGACTTCGGCAACGCGTCCAGCCTGTTCACCGACCGCGGCTCCGACGCCAAGCGGTTCCGCCACGAGGTGGACGCGGGCAACCTCGCGGTGAACGCCGGGACCGCCGCGCCGATGGCGTTCTTCCACTTCGGCGGCTGGAAGGACTCCTTCTTCGGCGACCTGCACGCGCAGGGCGACGACGCCATCCGCTTCTACACCGACGAGGCCGTCTACATCGAGCGCTGGCCGGACGCCTAACGCGAACCGAATCGAAACGAAAACAGTCGCTTCTTTTTCGACGCCGGCAGCGATCACCCCGTCGCGCCTCAGACGTCCCAGCGCGTCCCGTCGGTGTTTTCGAGGTAGTCGGCGTGCTTTTCGGCCTCTTCGTCGTAGATTGACTCGCCCGGTCCCGCCGGCTCCTCGGTGAACTCGGCGTCCATGGCGTCGTCGATTCTGAGCACGAGGTTCGCCACCTCAGCGGCGCGCAGCACGACCTGGCGCTTCGTCGCCGCGGCGTCGAAGACGCCGTATTCGGCGGCGTTTCCGACCTCCCCGTCGGGAAGGACGAACCCCGCGGCCTCGTCGCCCGCGGCGTGCGCCGCCTTCAGGTCGGCCAGCAGTTCGACGTGGTCTTCGCCCGCGTTGCGGACGAGCGTCGCCACGACGGCTTCGAGGGCGTCCGCGAACGCCTCCATCGCCAGTTGCGCTCGCGACGGCTCCGCGCGAGCGGCCTCGCGGACGGCGGCGGCCATGCGGAGTTCGACCGCGCCGCCGCCCGGGACGACACCACCCCGGTTCCCGCCGAGACCGCGCGCCGCGCCGACGGCCGCGGCCGCCTTCCGCACCTCGCTCGTCGCCTGCGCCGCGATTTGGTCGGTCACGCCCCGGAGGAGAACGGTCACCGAGTCGGGGTTCTCACAGTCCTCGAAGACGGTCATGAATCGGTTTTTCCGGCGGTGCCGGCGCGGTTCGCGCATCACTTCCTCGACGACGCCGGCGCGTCCGAGGTCGTCCGCGGAGACGTCGTTCGGGTTGGTCACGACGCTCGCGCCCGTCGTCAGCGCCACCTGTTCGAGGTGGAGCCGGTTCACCCGTCGGATGCCGACGATGCCGCGTTCCGCGAGGAGTCGCTGGTACTCGTCGTTGATGCCGAGGCGGGTGACGACGACATCGACCCCGAGCGCGTCGATGCGGTCGACCAGCTGCTCGCGCCGCCCCGCGTACACGTCTTCCATCGCCGCGGCGTCGTCGGGCGAATCGAGGTCGATGGAGGCGTTTTTGGTCCACAGCTCCGGGTCCGAAAGCGACCGCTTGAAACCCCCCAGCGCGAGCACGGTCGCGTCCTCGACGCGAGCGGGCATCTCCGCCGTGACGCGGTGGTTCACGTCGAGCACCGCGCCCTTGACGAGTCGCGAGTCGCTCATCGATCCCTTGCTCACGCACCGCACCGCGAACGTCGCCTCGGTCGGGAAGCCGACGGCGTCGACGGCGTCGACGACGCCCTCGGCCAACCCGCCGACGACGCCGCCCACGTCGTTGCCGGTCATCGCGGTCCGCGCGACCGCGAGGTCCGTCGCTCGCCGGCCGTCGTGCGGCGTCGTCGCCGCGTCCAGTTCCGCGAGGGCCGCGTCCATCGCCCGGTGGTAGCCGGTCCGGAGGTCGTAGGGGTGGACGCCCCGGTCGAACAGTTCGACCGCCTCGTCGAGCAGTTCCGACATGAGAACCACGGTCGCGGTGACGCCGTCGGGGATGTTAGCGCCCTCGACGGCCGTTTCACCCGGACGCTCCGGGCCGACGACCCGCGTCACGACCGGCGCGATGGGATGTTCGGTCGGGAGCGACTCCAGCAGGCTCGCTCCGTCGCTCGTGATGGTGATGTCGTCGGCCGTCATCTCGTTGGCCGCGTGGGGCACCTCGCGTTCGTCCGGCCCGCGGCTTCGGAGCGCGTTGACGATCATCTTGTCGCGCGACGCCGGCCCCAGCGCGGAGGCCAGCACCTCGGCGAAGGCGTTCACTGCGACCACGTTCGCGTGCGGAAACAGCGGCGCGCCGTCACCGCCGGTCGGCACCGCTGAATCACGTGCTGCGTCACTCATTCACACGGCGAATGTGACCAGACGGTGAAAAGCCTGTCCCTCCCGGCGGTCTCAGGCGTCCCAGTCCGGCAGCTCCCGGTGGACGTACTCGCCGTGGCCCGGGGCGGAGACGATCTCGCCGTCGTCGGCGACGAGTTCGCCGCGGACGAACGTCTTTCTCACTCGACCGGTGACCTCCCGTCCCTCGTAGATGGAGAAGTCGGCGTTCGAGGCGTTGTCCTCGGCGGTAATCGTGTACGTCTCCTCCGGGTCGAACAGAATCACGTCTGCGTCGGTGCCGGGGTCTAGGGTGCCTTTGCCAGACATCCCGAAGATGCGCGCGGGGTTCCGACTCATCACGCGCACGAGGAACGGGTACGAGAAGCCGCGCTGGTTGACCGCCTCGTCGTGGAACACCGGCACCGACACCTGCAGGGCGTTCGCGCCGAACGTCGAGTCCCACCAGTTGTCCACCTCCTTGGACTCGCGTTTGTAGCCGCAGTGGTCCGTCGAGACCACGTCGAGCGTGCCGTCGGCGAGGTGTTCGAACATGGCTTCCACGTCGTCTCCTTTGCGGATGGGCGGCGCTATCATGGGGAGGTTGCCTTGCGTCTCGAACACGTCGTCGGTGAGCGTCGTGTAGTGGGTGCAGGTCTCCGCGCGGACCGCCGAGCCGTCGTCGCGGAACTGCGACAGCACCTCCGCGGACTTGCGGCACGAGGTGTGGATGCCGTAGTACTTCGCGTCCGTCTCTTGGGCCATCCGAACAGCGTCCTCTGCGGCCATCGCCTCGGCGTAGTCCGGCCGCGATTGCGGGTAGTCGGTCGGGTCGCCGCGACCCCCCTCTTTGAACCGCGCGGTGAGCGCGTCGATGAGCGAGGCGTCCTCGGTGTGGTAGACGCCGACGGCGTCGATATCGGCTATCTCCTCCATCACGGTGTGCATGAACCCATTCGAGAGGCCGTGCTCGTAGGTGGTGAACATCTTGAACGAGGACACCCCAGCGTCGACGGCGTCTTCGAGCTCCGACAGCACCGCCGGGTCCTCGCGGGTGATGGCCCCGTGGAAGGCGTAGTCGACGTGGGCGCTCGCGGCCTTCTCGCGCTTACGTTCGATACCCTCCAGCAGCGTCCCGTCTTCCTCGAAGATGGACAACTCGCCCGTCCAGGCCTGCCAGGCGAAGTCGATGTAAGAGGTGACGCCCCCGAGGGCCGCCGCCGCCGACGCCGTCTCGTGGGTGTCTATCGAGAACATATCGTCGATGTGGACGTGCGGGTCTATCATCCCGGGCATGACGAGCAGTCCCTCGGCGTCGACCGTCTCCGTCGCGTCCGGCATCGACGACGCGTCGCCGACGGCGACGATCTCCTCGCCGTCTATCGCTACGTCGGCGTCGAACGTGTCCGTCGCGGTGACGACCGTACCACCAGTAATCAGTGTGTCAACTGGCATACTTCCGATAATCCCGGCGCGACGGTAAAAAGGTTCACCCGAGCGCCGTGGAACCGAGTCGTTTCGTCAGATTCCATTCTCTCGTCTCCGGGCGGCGCGACTTCGGTCGCCGCCCCGAACCCATTACAGAGCTATAGACGTAATAGTAACATTGATTCCTAATATCATTCATCAGGCTACCGCATTGTTTACCCGACCGACGCGTTCCGCCGCCGGGATGTGTGGGCGGTCGTCGTCGGGTCGCACGCCCTCTGTCTCGGTCGCGGGGTTCGGCGGGCCGTCGCCCGCGCTCGCGCGGACGAAAGAGCTAATCCGCGGAGCCCCGACAGCACTCATATGCCCCCACAGGTCACGGTTCTCAGCACCGGCGGCACCATCGCAAGCACCAGCGGCGAGGGTGGCGCGACGCCGAGCGAGAGCGGCGCGGCGCTCGTCGACGCGGTTCCCGAACTCGGCGAGTACGCCGAGGTCGAGGTGCGGGACGTGGCGCTGCGGCCGAGTTTCGACATGGACTTCGAGACGGTCGCGTCGATCGCCCGCGCCGCGCGCGATGCCGCCGCGGCCGGTGCCGACGGCGTCGTCGTCACCCACGGAACGGACACGATGGAGGAGTCCGCGTACTACCTCGACCTCGCGTTGGACCTCGACGCGCCGGTGGTGTTCACCGGCGCGCAGCGCCGCCCGAACGAGGTGAGCGCCGACGGCCCGAGCAACCTCCTCACGGCCGTCCGCGCTGCCGTCGACGAGTCGTTCGCGGGGCGCGGCGGCGTCTACGTCGCCTTCGACGAGCAGCTCCACGCCGCCCGCGACGCGACCAAAGTACACAGCAGCGACCTCGACGCGTTCGCCTCGCCGGACGCGTCGCCGGTCGCCCGCTTCACTCGCAGGGGGACGCGCCTCCTCCGCGAACCGGGGAGTCGGTCCGCGTCGGTGGACGCCATCGAGTGCTCGAAAGACGTGGTCGTCGTCCAGAGCCACGTCGGGGCGGACGACCGACAGCTCCGGTACGTCGTCGAGGCGGGTGCCGATGGGGTCGTCCTCGAAGGAACCGGGCTAGGGAACGCGACGAGCGCGCTGGGCGAGACCGCCGGTTCGCTGGCCGAAGACGGCTATCCCGTCGTCGTCACGACGCGGTGTCCGGACGGAGCGGTCGCGCCGGTGTACGGGTCGCCCGGCGGGGGGAAGACGCTCCGCGACCGCGGCGTCATCGACGGGTCGGACCTCCCCGCGCACAAAGCGCGCATCAAGCTCGCGCTCGTGTTGGAGTCGGTCGGCGACGACCCGGCGGCGGTCCACGCGGCGTTCGAGTGACCCTTCGGACGCGGACGCTCGCGGCGCTGTCTCGTCGGGGTCGAAACGTCGAAAAAGTCGGTTCGATGGCGGCCGGTTCGCCGACGGTCAGACGTAGCCGGTCTCGCTCTCGTAGACGCTCGGGTCGTCCTCGTACTTCCGGGCGACCGCTTCGAGCGTCTTGAACTCGGCGTTCTCGTGGCTCTTTACGTACTGGATGAAGTCCTCCAGGAACGGAATCATGTGCGGCAGACCGTGCAAGTCGGGGTGGATGGTGAACGTGTAGACGCCCGCCCCGCGGCGGTTGTACAGGTACTCGAACTGCTTTTTGTAGTACTGCTCGTACATCATGTTCGGGTCCTTGTACCCCGCGTGGTAGAGGGGCTGTTTGATGAACAGCATCGGCGGAATGTCGTCGCGGTACCAGCTGATGGGTATCTCGACCACGTCGGTCTCGACGCCGTACTCGTAGGGCGACATCCACGTCTCGGCGTCCTGTTCGTACTGGATTTTCGTCCAGCTGTCGCCTTTCCGCATATAGCCCGGCTCGAACTCCCGCTCCATTAGACTGCTGTCGTACAGGAAGCCGTGTTTCTCGACCAGTTCCGGCGTGTTCTCGCTGAACTCCCACCAACTCGCGCGGTGGCCCACCGGTCGGTCGCCCGTCACGTCTTCGATGAGCTCGATGGATTTCTGGATGATGGCGTCTTCCTGCTCCCGCGAGAGGTCCGTCGGATTCTCGTGGGAGTAGCCGTGGACCCCGATTTCGTGGCCGCCGGCGGCGACGGCCTCCACCTCGTCGCGGAACGTCTCGATGGTGTGTCCCGGGATGTACCACGTCGTGTCGATACCCTCGTCTTCGAACAGCTGGACCATTCTCGGAATTCCCTCGTTGCCCGCCGAGAGGCCCCGAGAGAGGTCCGCCGGCGAGTCGGCTCCGCCGTACGACCCGAGCCAGCCAGCTACACAGTCGGCGTCTACGCCGATAGCTACGTCAATGTCTCCCATGCTAAGCGTTAGTACTCTTTCGGGGGGAGGATATAACCGAGCGCGTTGTCGCAAAAATAACCGGTAGTTGGGCGGTACGTCGGCGACCGTGCCGTCCTCACCCCTGCGTTATCTCGCTGATATCGACGACGCGCGTCATCGCGTAGACGACGACGAAGATGACGAGTAGGAGGACGATGGAGAGCGCGGCCGCGTTGGGGTAGTTCAGCCCGTTGTTCACCGCGAGGTATATGAGCGTGGTGATGGTGGACTCGCCGCCTGAGAGGAACTGCGGGACCATGAAGTCGCCGATGGAGAGGACGAACACGAAGATGGCCCCGATGGTCACACCCGGCATACTCAACGGAAGCGTGACGTGTCTGAACGTCGCCACCGGCCCGCCGCGGAGCGTCTCGGAGGCGTCGAGCAGGTCCTCGTCGATCTGCGACAGCGAGACGAAGATGGGGGCGGCCATGAACACCACGTACGCGGCGACGTACCCCACCATCTGCGAAAACGGGGAGAACAACAGCCAACTGAGCGGTTCCTCGACGACGCCGACCCAGAGGAGCAGTCTGTTGATGACGCCCGTCCGTCCGAGAATCGGGTTCCACCCGATGGTGCGGATGAGCGCCGAGGTCCAAAACGGAATGACGAGGAACAAAAGCAGCAGCGTGCCGCCGCTCTCGCTGGTGCAAAAGCGAAGGTAGTACGCGATGGGGTAGCCGAACAGCAGACACAGCGCCGTCACGCCGACGCCGATGACGAGCGTTCTGACGAACGTGGAGTAGACCGTCTGGTCGAACACCGACTCCCAGGCGGTCAGCGAGAACTCCCAGACGACGCTGAAACTCTCGTAGGTGAGGAAGCTGTACACGGCGATAATCGCGAGCGGCGCGAGCAGGAACGCGGTGAACCAAAGCACGGTCGGTGTCACGAGCGCCTGCACTTCGCCGAACCGAAGCCGCTCGCCGAGGCTCGGCGCGGTCGTGTCTTCGGGCGTCTCTAATGCCATTTGTTGGCAAGTCACGAGGGCAGTACAAATAAATTTCGCACCGCGGTGGGCGTCGGTTCAGGCGCTGGTGAAGTCCGACCACCGCGAGAGCATATACTCGGAGTTGTCGGGCCAGATTTGGAAGAAGCCGATGCGGTCGATGCGCTCTTCGATTGGGCCGGAGTCGCGAGCGATGCCGTCGCTGGCGGAGTCGCCTTCCTCCATCGACCACTCGTACTCCATGGGGTCGAACAGCGCTTCGGACTCGAACTGCGTCTCCGAGATGGAGGTGTAGGTGGTCGCGCCCTCGTAGGCCCAGTCGTAGTACTCCGGACCCATCCCTTCGCCGGACTCGTCGGAGCCGGTCCGGACGAGTTCCTGGTTCGGGTAGTGCGGAACCGAGTATCCCCAGTTCTGGATGTAGCCCGGGAACCACGCGCCGTAGTGGACGTCGTTGATGAGGGAGTACACCTCGTCGAGGTTGTTCCGGTCGCGCGCACCGGGGCGCAGCGGCGCGATGCCGCCGTACCAGTAGCGGTAGCCCTGCACGCCTTCGGACATCGTGGCGTAGGTACACGGCGTGCCGCTCCGGCGGACGTCCATCGCCGCCGGCTGCCAGAGGTCGCCGAGAATGGCTTCTTCGGACGCCATCAGGTTCACCGACGTTCCGTAGGCGGTCCACGTCGAGCGGAACTGTCCCGCCTGTTTCTCGCTGACGAGGAAGTCGACCGCCTGGTCCATCTGCTCTTCGGTCGGGTTGTTGAGCTGGCCGATATCGGCGTCTATCATGTCGTTGTCCAGGAGATGCATCAGCGTCTCCGGAATCGCAATGGACGATACCGCCCCCATCGCCACCTGTCCCGAGTACTGGTCGTCGAACAGCGCGGACCACGTGCTCACGTCGTCCACCTGGGTCGGGTTGTAGCCGATGGCGTCGAAGTTGTACACGTGCGGCGGCAGCAGCATCTCCGTCTGCTCGTCGTCGGCCCACAGCAGGTCGAGCACCGTCTCGGTCTGCTCTCCCAGGTGGCTCAGCCGTTCGGTGGGGTTGGTAAACAGGTCCGAAACCAGGTCGGGATTCCAGTTGTCGAGTTCGTCTACCGGGACGGGAATGCTCGCGTCGTTGTCCTGGACGATAGCGCCCGCGCCGGGCGAGTCCGACGAGACCATGTCCATGTTCGCCTGCCCGCCGCTGAGAACCTGCTGTTGGGTCGTCGGGATGTCGGCCGTGGTGACGTTGACCGAGATGTCGGTCATCTCGGTGAACTTATCGGCCTGTCCGTCGCGCACCGCCCACGCGGGACCAATCCATTCCAGCGGCCGAGACCCGTCGGAGGTGCCGCCGCCTGAACTGCTCGACGTCGTGTCACCGCCGCCGGAGCCGCTGGTCGTCCCCGAGCCGCCGTCGCCGCCGCCGTTCCCGGCGCACCCGGCGAGGGCGGTTCCGGCGGCCGCCCCGCTCGCAAACTTTACAAAGTTTCGCCTATTCATGCTATCGGGCATGGAATAGGAGTCTATAACGACACTACTTAGTCTTTTGCGTTGTTTTCCGCCGCACGCGTGACCGATTGGGTTGCAGTCGTTCTGCCATCCGGTCGGCGGAGCGACCCGACGGTGCGGTTTCTCGTCGTGGACGTTCGCCCGTCGCTATCTACTTGTACTGTAGTGTACATTAGCACCATGTGTCACGATTAGACGATTCGGTCGCGTTAGTCACTGGTGCATCGAGCGGTATCGGCAACGCAATCGCGGCGGCGTTCGGCCGCGAAGGGGCGACGGTGGTCGTCGCGGACGTCCGTCGGGAGCCGAAACTGAACGACGAGCGGTCGGTGTTCGAGAAACTGGACGACGCTGGCGCGGCGTACTCGTTCGTCGAGTGCGACGTGTCCGATCCGGCGGCAGCGGAGGCGGCCGTCGAACACGTGGTAGACACCTACGGTCGGTTAGACGTGCTGGTGAACAACGCGGGTATCTATTACCAGGACGACGCCGAGGCGACGCCCGTCGAGGACTGGGACTCCATCGTGGACGTGAACGCTCGGGGGACGTTCCTCTGTTCGAAGTACGCCCTCCCGCATCTCCGCGAGAGCGCCGGCAAGGTCGTCAATCTCGCGTCCATTTTCGGACTCGTCGGCGGCGGCCGGAGCGCCGCCTACTGCGCTTCGAAGGGGGCCGTCGCCAACCTCACCCGCCAGATGGCGCTGGACTACGCGCCCGACGAGGTGAACGTCAACGCTTTAGCCCCCGGTATCATCGAGACGGCGCAGAACGTCGAGTGGCGCGAGAACGCCCCCGAGATAATCGCCGAGTGGGAGGCGGCGACGCCGTGGCCGACGTTCGGGACGCCCGAGGACGTCGCCGACGCCGCGCTGTTTCTCGCCTCCAACGAGAGCGATTTCGTCACCGGAACGGTGCTTTCGGTCGACGGCGGGTGGACCTGCCACTGACCGTCGGGCGACATCGCCGAACAGCCCGAGGCTGCCGCAGACCGCCGAACCGTTCCGAGCCGCCGACGCTCAGGACCGGCGGTTGTACACGATTAGCAGTCCCGCGGCGGCCAAAAGAAGCGTCGAGAAGACGGTGGTGAGGCTCCCGAGTGCGAACAGGTAGGGCTGGACGCGCGTGCCGGCGGCGATGGCGAACACCTCAAGCGGCATCGTGTTCTGGTTCCCCACGAGGAGGAGGCTCCGCGTCGCCTCGTTGTACGACAGCGTGAACGCGAACACCGCCGCGCCGAGGAGCGTCGGCGCTATCTGCGGGAGTATCACGTTCCGAAACCGCGACAGCGGCCCGGCGCCCAGCACGCGCGCGGCCTCCTCGTTCTCCTTGAGCGCCGGGGGGAACCCCGCCAAGAGGACGATGACCGCGAAGGGAAGCGCCCAGACGACGTGGACGGGCACCGCGAGCCACAGATTCTTCGTCAGCCCGAGCACTTCGTTGAGCAGCAGCGTCGCGCCGACGCCGTACGTGATGCCGGGCGTGATGATTCCCAGAATGAGGAGGAACAGCAGGCCGCGCTGCCCCCAGAAGTCGTAACGGTACGCCAGCGCCGTCGCCGTCGCGAGCACCGTCGTAATGACGGTCACGACGAGCGCCAGCGTGACCGACCGCCGGACGGCCTCGATGAGCCCCTCGTTGGCGAGCAGTTCCCCGTACCACTCGAAGGTGAACTCGACGAACGGAAACGTCAGCCCGCCCGAGTTAAACGAAAACGCGATGACCGAGAAGATGGGCAGATAGATGTACGCCGCGGCGAGCAGGAAGTACGCGAGAAGTACTCGCTTGACGCTGACGGCCTCGATGACCCCCGTGAGCGGGGACTGACCTGACGCTACAGTCTCCTCGGAACGTTCGGTTTGTGTCGACATCTACAGAGAGGGATTCGGAGCCACCTATATAAGTCCACGGTATGATGTGGCACGGGCGGTTCAGTGCATGGCGTCGCCGCCGTCCGGCGAGAGCGTCTGCCCCGTGTAGTAGCCGCTCTCGTCGCTGGCGAGAAACACCGCCGTCGGTGCCACGTCCTCGACGCGGCCGGCCCGTTCCATCGGGAGTTCGGCCGCCTTCTCGCGCCGCCACTCCTCGGAGATGTCGCCGAGCAGGGGCGTCTCGATTGGTCCGGGCGCGATGGCGTTCACGCGCACGTCGGGGGCGACTTCGCGCGCCAGCGCGCGAGTGAACGCGATGACGCCGCCCTTGGCGGCGCAGTAGTGGGTGAGCTCCGCCGCGCCTTTGAAGCCCAACTGCGACGCCACGTTGACGACGCTCCCTGACCCGCGGTCGAGCATACCCGGGACGACGCGGCGGGTCACGAGGAACACACCCCGGAGGTCGACGTCCAGCACCTCGTCCCACTCGGCGATGTTCATCTCGTCGAGACGGGACTGCCTGAGGATACCGGCGTTGTTGACGAGCACCTCCGGCGTCCCGTACGTCGCCTCGAACGCGTCGACGAGTTCCTCGACGCTCGTCGCGTCGCTCACGTCGCCGGGGAACGCCGCCGCCTCCCCGCCGCCCGCCTCGATTTCGGCGACCACCTCGGCCGCCCGCGTTCGCTCCTCGTCGCTCGGATAGTGATTCACCCCGACCGTCGCGCCCGCCTCCGCGAGCGCGACGGCGACACCGCGGCCGATGCCGCTGGACGCGCCGGTGACTAACGCCGTCTTGTTCGCTACTCGGCTCACGACCCGACATCGGCGGCGGCCGCGATAAAGCTGTGGTCCGGGTCCGGGTCTGGTCTGGTCGGGACCGGGCCGCCTCTCCTCTGCTACTCCTCCGCTTTGGCTTCGGCCATCGCGTCGATGACCGCCTCCATGTTGTCCGTCAGGGGATAGACGACCGGCTCGGTACACCCGGCCGCGCAGTAGTCGCGGACCCGGTCGATGACGTCGTCGCGGGTGCCCGCGGCGACGATGTTCGTCACCACGTCGTCGCTGACGTACCGGGAGGCGCGCTCGATGTCCTCGGCGGAGGCCGGCCACCCGCCCATCTCGGCTTGCACCTTCTCAGCTAGCTCGGGGTCGATACCCGACGCCTTTCTGATGTGCGGCTGCTGGCCGATGTACTGCGTGGCGAGACCGCGCGCGTGGTCGATGGCAACGTCTGCGTCCTCGTCCATCGCGACGGCGATGAGCTGCGGGCGGTCGGCGTCCGCCAGCGTCCCGTCCTGCTTTTCGACGCCCTGCTTCAGCTTTTCGAGCCCTTTCAGGTTGTGCTCGGGCGGGATGAGGTAGTTCATGAAGATGCCGCCGGCGATGCCTTTCCCGACCAGTTCGCCGGTCAGCTTGTGCATCGTCTCGCCGGTCGCGCCGACGTAGATGGGCACGTCCCGGGGCTGGGCGTCTGAGCGCACGAGGTCGAGTTCGATGTCATCGACAGAGAGCGTCCGGCCCTCGTACGTCACGTTTTCGAGGTCCAGTAGGCGCTTGGTGACGGTGCAGTACTCCCACATCCGACGGAGCGGGTTCTCCCGTTCGATGCCGACCTTCGACGCAAGCGGGTCCCACCACGCGCCGATGCCCAGTTTCATTCGCCCGCCGGATAGCTCGTGCAGCGTCGAGAACGTCTGTGCCATCACCGCCACGTTCCGCGTGTAGCAGTTCGTCACGCCGGGCGCGATATCTATCTCGTCTGTGACCTGCGTGTACGCGCCCATGACGGTCATGGCGTCGCGGACCAGCCGCGACTCGCCCTGCCAGACCGAGTCCAGCCCGGCCTCCTCGGCGTACTGCGCGTACCGAATCTCGTCTTTGATGTGCGGTTTCTCCCAGTTCCAGATGCCTGCGCGAGTGAACTCGCGGTCGAAATTTGCCTTCATAATTACTCCGTGGCCAGTTCGTACGCGGCGTTCGCCAGCGTGTTGGCCGCCTTGTAGCAGTCGTCCCAGCTCGTGTACTCGTCTTCGTTGTGGCTTTTCCCGTCCTCGGAGACGGAAAACACCATCCCGGTGTCCATCACCTTGTGCGTGTGCTGAGCGTCGTGTCCCGCGCCGCTGAAGATACGCATACCGTCGTACCCCAACCGCTCGGTCGCCAGCTCGACGGCGTCGACGCAGCCGTCCGCGAACTGTACCGGGTCGGCCCACATCCGGTCTTCGTACTCCCAGTCGATGCCTTCGCGCTCGGCGGCCGCCTCGGCCTCCGCGAGGACGCGCGTTCGGGCCTCCTCGATGACCGCCTCGTCGGGGTCGCGGAACCCCCACGTGAACGTCACCACCTCGGGGATGATGTTGATGGAGTTGGGTTTCGCGTCGATGTAGCCCGTCGTGCCGACGGTCCGCTCGCCCAGCGTGTCGGGGATGCGCCGAATCTGCGTGATGACGTCCGCCGCGGCGACGAGGGCGTCGCTCCGGTAGTGCATCGGGGTCGGCCCCGAGTGGTCGGCCTCGCCGTGGAAGGTAATCGCACCCCACGTGAAGCCGACGATGCCAGTGACGATACCCACGTCCACGTCGTTTTCTTCGAGGTACGGACCCTGTTCGATGTGGAGTTCGAGGTACGAGTCGTAGTCGCGCTGCGGTTCGGCGGGTGCGTCGCCCTTGTAGCCGATGCGCTCTAGTTCCTCTTCGAACACGTCGCCGTCGGCGTCCGTCTTGGCGTACTCCGCCTCGAGGTCGTGTTCGCCCGCCCAGACGCCGGAGCCCTGCATGGCGGGCTGGAACCGCGACCCCTCTTCGTTCGTCCAGTTGACGATTTCGATGGGGTGTTTCGTCTCGATTCCCTCATCGTTCAGCGCGCGCACCAGTTCGAGCGCGGCGACGACGCCCATCGCGCCGTCGTAGATGCCGCCGTACGGCTGGGAGTCCAGGTGCGACCCCACGAGGACGGTGCCGGCGTCCGGGTCGGTCCCCTCGCGGTAGCCGAACATATTGCCGAACTCGTCGACGGTGAGTTCGAGACCCTCCTCCGAAACCTGCGCTGCGAACCACTCCCGAATCTCGGCGTCCTCGTCGGAGAGCGCGAGGCGATGTAGCCCGCCTCCTTCCGTGCCGCCGATTTCGGCTTGCTCTTTCATCGTCTCGACGAACCGCGTCTCGTCTACCTCGATAGACATGTATCCGTACCCATTGTGGAGACTGTATAAAAATTTTCCCAGGCAGTGGCCTCTTGTCCACCGAAATCGAATAACTATGGACGAATATACGCACAGCTCGCCGGTCGGGGGGAATCCGTCCCCGCCGTATCCGTCGGCGGTCCCCGGCTACTCGCCGAGGATGTCCTCTTGGAGGTCCACGTCGCCGGCCACGCTCGTCCGTTCGAGGAGGATGGCGTCGTCCGCGTCCCAGCCGACCGTCACCGCGTCTGCGGTCGGTTCGACTCGGTCGTCGGACTTCGCTTGCACCTGCTTCGTCCCCTCGCTCCCGCGCGCGGTCATCACTATTTGTGTCCCCTCGCCGGAGCGGTGGATCACGTCGTCCACGTCGCAGTCGAGGGCGTTCCCATCGTCGTCGTCGAGACGAACGAACTGCGGGCGGACGGCGAACACCACTTCCCGCCCGACGAGTTCCTCGGCCCCCGAGTCGGCATTCGCGGTCGAGACGCGGAACGCGCCGAAGTCGGTGTCGACGACGGCGACGGCTCCCCCGGCTTCCACGTCGGTCACCGTCCCCGAAAACAGGTTCGAGTCCCCGACGAACGCGGCGGTGAAGGCCGTCCGCGGCCGGTTGTACACCTCCCTAACGGGTCCGGAGTGCTCGATTTTCCCGTCGTTCATCACGACCATCTGGTCGGCGAGCCGCATCGCCTGCGTCTGGTCGTGGGTCACGTAGACGAACGTGGTCTCCAGTTCGCGGTGGAGCCGAAGCAGCTCCCGCTCCATCCGCTTTTGGAGTTTGTAGTCCATGTCGCCGAGCGGTTCGTCGAGGAGGAGCAGTTTCGGCTCGAGCACCAGCGAGCGAGCCAACGCGACGCGCTGTTGCTGTCCGGCAGAGAGTTCGGCGGGGTTGCGGTCGAGCATCCCGTCTAACTGCATCATCTCGGCCATCGACTCCACGTGGTCGTTGGCTTCCGCAGCGGACACGTCCATTCGTTCGAGTCCGTATCGGATGTTCTCCTCGACTGTGAGATGCGGGAACAGCTGAAAGTCCTGAAAGACCAGCCCGATGTCGCGGCGGTACGTCGGCGCGTCCGTGATGTCGCGCCCGTCGAGCGTCACGGTCCCCTTCGTCGGCGGCACGTTACCGACCAGCGAGTGGAGCGTCGTCGACTTTCCGCAGCCGGAGGGGCCGATGATGACGCAGAAATCGCCCGCGTCGATGCTGAAACTGATGTCGTCGACCGCGAGCGTGCCGTCAGGGTATATCTTCGTCAGCCCGTCGACCGAGAGCCCCGCGCTGGCTTCGTCCGCGTGGGTGTGGTCGCTCGCCGCCATCTCACACCTCCATCAGGTCGTCGACGGTCACCGAATCGGACGCGCTCAGCCGGTCGTAGCAGACGCCTTCGGCGGCATCCCACCCGATTCGGACCTCGTCGCCCTCACCGAACCGGCGGATGTCGCCCGGGCGGCGAACCTGGAACTCGTGGGTCACGTTCGGAAGAGAGACGGCGAACTCGGTGTACTCACCGGTGTAGGTCAGGTCTTCGACGGTCGCTATCGAGCCGTTGTCGCGCGCGCCGGCGTCGTCTCCGAGGGAGACGTCCTCCGGCCGGAGGAGCACCATCGTCTCCTCGCCCACCGCCGGTGGTTCCTCCCGCGGCTCGGCGACGACGGTCCCGAGGTCGGTGTCGAGGACGACTCGGTCTCCGTCGTGTTCGGTCACCGTCCCGAGAAGCGGGTTGTTGTCGCCGATGAACCGGCCGACGAACGCCGTCTCGGGAGCGTTGTACACCTCCTCGGGCGTGCCGACCTGCTCGACGACGCCGTCGTTCATCACGACGAGTTTGTCGGCCAGCTTCAGCGCCTGGTCTTGGTTGTGAGTCACGTAGACGAACGTGCTCCCGAACTCCTCGTGGATTCGGCGTATCTCCAGCACCATCCGCTTTTGCAGTTTGTAGTCTAAGTCCGCAAGCGGGTCGTCCAACAGCATCACGTCGCACTCGCGGACGAGTTGCCGAGCCAGTTCGACCCGCTGTTGCTGGCCGCCCGAGAGCTCCGAGGGCAGACTCGTCTTCGTCTCCGAGATAGACAGCAGTTGGAGGGCCTCGTTCACCCGTCGGGATATTTCTGCGGCGTCGTACGTCTCGGCCTCGCGCAGGCCGAACGCGACGTTTTCCTCGACGGTCATGTGGGGAAACAGCCGGTCTTCGAAGTCCTGAAACACGAAGCCGATGTCCCGCGTTTCGACCGAGCGGTTCGTCACGTCTTCGCCGTCGACGAACACCGCGCCCCACTCGAACGAGAGCAACCCCGAGATGCACTTCAGCAGTGTCGACTTCCCGCTCCCGCTGGACCCCACGACGACGCAGAACTCGCCCTCGTCGATGGACAGATCGATTCCACACAGTACTGGCTCTCCGGCGAACGATTTCCGGAGTCCGTCGATGGATATCGCCGTTTCTCGCTCGACTGTCACGCTCATACCCACTATATGTTACATCCGTGCATTTAGTGTTTGTCGTTGTCACACAGAATCGCACGCTACGCGCGAGCGCGGAGAAATACGAATACCCGATAGGCCGTCTGCGACGCGACTCCACCGCCGTCGATATCTCGCGTCGAGATCGACCACTGGGCGGATGAGTGGACGAGGTTCATATGTTACAATTATAACGCTGTAATTCGGGTGTTTGATGGACAAATTGCATATATAGGGGCATCTAGCCGAATATTGTTTTACTTGATGTGGAATCCACCTCATTTCTACTCAGTATATCTCTGTTCATGTGGAATTTTTCCTAACCTTCTTGGAACGAGGATGTGCTCCCGGACGTGTCGGCAGCGGACCGCGACGTTCGAATCGGGCGTACAGTCTCGGCGAGGACCGTCCGACACGCCTCGTCGGGTGCCACGCGACCCGCGGAGACCGCCCGTGAGCACAATAGTTAAGATGCGAAGTTTCGGAACGAAAGGTATGACAGCTGTCACCGAGAGCGGCGGTCGCCCTCGTACGGTCGGACTCTGGGACCTTCTCCTGTTGAGCGTCGGCGGTATGATGGGGTCGTCGATATTTTTCTTTCCGGCGTTCACCGGTCAGTTAGTCGGCCCGGCTGCGGTTCTCACGTGGCTGGTCGCAGGTCTCGGGATGGTCAGCATCGCGCTCTGTTACACTGAGCTCGCAACCGCGTTTCCCGAGTCGGGCGGGCCGGCTATCTTTCCCGCGAAGACTCTCGGCGGAAACAGGTCCGTCCGCCGGTTCGCCTCGTACATGGAGGGAACGTCGTACGCGCTGGGATGGGTGTTCGGCGTCGCCGTCTCGGCGTGGTACGTGGCGAACTACCTCGGCGCGATTCCCGAGCTCGCGGGTGCTCAGGGCCATACGGTGCCGCTGGGACTGCTTGCGATTGTTGCCAGCCTCGGCGTCACATTCGCTGGCATCGACGTCACCAAACGGACGAACCTCGTCTTCACCGCGTTCCTCCTCGCGGTTCTCACCGTCGTCGGCGGCGCCGGTCTCGCCAACGGCGACGCGTCGAACGCCACGCCGTTCGTCACGGGGAGCAGGACGCAGTTCCTCGCGGCCGTCGGCCTCGCTATCACAGGCTACGGGGCGTGGACAGTCGTCCCCGCGGCCGCTGGCGAAGTGAAGCGGCCGAACGAGACGATTCCCCGCGCAATCGTCGGAAGCCTCCTTCTCACGACTGCCTTCTACACCGCCATCGTCCTCGCGCTCCACCTCACCGTCGCGCCGAGCGCCTTCCAGAACGGGAACCTCGTGATGGTCGCGCCGCTGTCGGCCGTCCTCGGCGACGCCGGTCTTCCGGTGCTCGCACAGTACCTCCTCCCGGTCGCCGCGCTCATCGCCATCTTCACCACGATGCTCGTCGGCCTGACCAGTTCCGCACGCGTCCTCTCGGCGCTCGCCGACCGGAACCTCCTCCCGAGCGCGTTCGCCACCACCAGCGAGCGGACGAACTCCCCGTACGTCGCGCTCTGCACCGTCGCCATCGGCGCCGGCGCCGTCGTCATCGGGAGACAGGTCCTCGGTGGGCTCGTCCTCGCCGCACTCGTCGGGACGGTCCTCCCGTACGCCATCAACATCGCTTCCTTCGTCGGGCTACGCGTCCATCGCAGTGACGTTTCCGCGCCGTTCCGCACGCCCGGCGGCCTCTTTACGGCCGCAATCGCCTTCTGCTTCCTCGCGCTTCTCGCCGTGGGTCTCTCGGTCGAACACCCCGTCGCGGCGCTCGTCACCGTCGCCGCGCTGCTCGCCGGCTATCTATTTCAGTATCTGTTCGGTGACGTGCCGACCCCCGACACCGACGCGTAAACGTTGCGACCCGCGGACGCTTCGGCGGCCGCCGACGCCACTCCCGAACGCTCCGTGCGGTGGCCCTCGATTGTCCGACTCCACAGAACGTGTCGCGATGTGGACGTTCGCCGCCCGTCAATCACCCGATGCTCTGGCACAAGCTAATAAAACTATCAGTTACAACTACAAAACTACGTTCTGATATTTCTTGGTTATGGCCGCTGGTCGTCCATTCACGGTTGGAGGCAGGAATCAGCGCGCCGGTTTGGGGACTAATTACTGGATGCATCTTGCCTATTGTTGGAGATTATGCTACACTATGCACACATATCACGAATATCTGCGATTTATGTTGTCACCGAACGTTCTGCCACGTCAGTTCTTCGCCGCAGTCGTAAGCGACGCTTCACCGACGCGACTCAATCACAGAGACGAAGACGGAGTTGTCAAAAATCGGATTGTACATATCATATTAAGAATTGCTATCGAGACAAGGCAGATTTAGAATACTTGCTTCTGAAGCCGTTCCTACTGAACCCCGGCTTCGAGCGTTCGCCGTCGCGCGCACTCGCTCGGCAGGGCCGACTGGTGGTGTCGTCGCCCTTACGGACCCAACGCCGCGATATCGGCACCCACCGTCGCCAACGCGTCCGCGGGGTTTGGGTCGCTGTCGGCCAGATGCGTGTACCGATGGTTCGGAACGGCCGTTAGCGCCGCGGCGATGGCCTCGCTGTACGTCTCGACGCCGGTCTCGGTCGGGTCGTTGCCGCCCCAGACGTCCCTGATGACGGTCATCGAGTCGATTCGAACTTCGAGGCTGTGCGGCTCGTAGCGCGTCAGGAGTTCCGAGAGCCCGAGTTGGAGCGCGACGTACTCGGCGGTGTTATTCCCCGTCGAGAGCCGACGGGACGGCCGAGTCGGGCGAGTTGGGCCTCTTCCGAGTCCATGATGACCGCGCCCCCGCCCGCCGGGCCGGGGTTGCCGCGCGAACTGCCGTCGACGTACAGGATAAACGAGTCGTCGGTCGGCTCGGAGACGGGCGGTTTCGTGAGTTCCGATGCCGACAGCTCGTCGAGCACGCGCCGTAACTCACCCGGTGTCGTCGCGGGGTCGAAGAGACCGCCGTAGCCGGGAACAGCGTCGTCGATGGCGTCGGTGGCCGCGGCCATCTCGTAGCCGACGCCGGCGAGCACCTCGTCGACGAGCGCGGCGAGCGGTGAGAGGTGTTCAGCGGGGAGCGACTCCTCGGCCACGTCAGCAGCACCTCCGGTCGGCTCTGGTTCGAGCCCGCGCACCCTCGCTCTCGGCGGCGTTCGTCGGCTCGTCGAACAGCTCCATATTCGTCCTCGGTCGCCGAGCGGGATAACTCATTCAGGTGTGTCGACGGGTCGGTCGGCGCGGGATAACTCGACGACAAAGACGATTCCGATCGGCTCGTTGTCCTCGGCCCAGACCGCGCCGCCGTACTGCGTGACCAAGGTGTCGACGAGGTAGAGTCCGATTCCCGTACCGGGGCTTCTGAGGCCCCGCTCTCCTTTCCCGAACGCGATATCCTTCTTGTCGTCCGGGACACCGGCCCGTTGTCGGCGATTCGAACCTCGACGTCGGGGAGCGTCCCGTCGACCACGAACGTCGCCCCCTGGAAGGACTCCTCGCGGAGCGAGAGCTCAGTTTCGAGGAGCGAGCCAAGCGGGACCGACGTGGTGGTGCGACCGTCACTCGACGCGATCGTGTCCACGTAATCGCGCGCGACCTCGGTCAGTTCGACGACGTGCTCACCGCTGGCGAAGATTTTTCGCAGATGCTCGCTTCCCCCGTCATCGATGTGGTCTTCCAGCATCTCGGCCCACCCGAGTACGACCGCCATATCGTTGCGGATATCGTGGCGGACGATGCGGTTCAGCAGTTCGAGTTCCGTCTCCCGGTGCTTCTGCTCTGTGATGTCCGTACAGATACCGACGACCTCCGAGACGGCTCCGTCGTCGTCGCGGAGAAGCACTTGCCGCGTGAGACCCAACGAACCGAGCCGTCCGGTTGGACGACGTGACCCTCGTACGCCTCGTCGTGGTGTTCCCCGGCCGAGGAGTCGATGTTCTTCCGAACCCGCTCGCGGTCCTCGGGATGGATGGCCTCGACCAACCGTGTGACGTCATCTTCGACCTCCTCCGGAGGAAACCCCCAGATATCCTCGAAGCCGGCACTGATGTAGTCGAACTCGCCGGGGGAATCGACCGTCCACAGCGCGACCCCGTCGAGTTGGTCGAACAGGGCCCGGAAGTCGCGCCGTTGCCCGAGCGGGCGGCCACTCATACTGGACTGTCCCGGCCCTACCCGATAAATACCGGCTCGGTGTCCACCGACACGGACTATGCACAATCGTTGAATAGGCACCGTCTAGTTAAGGAACGAACAGGTCGAAGAGTGAGTGATCTATGCTACTCTCAGACCTGCTCAAGGAGAGTTTGGACACCGCTACGCTTGAATGTTGGCAGCGTGAACGGACGGCGACGTGACGAGACGCAACGCGTCTCGTTCGCATCTCGCAGGCCCGCAGGTCCTGCGGACTCGTCGAAATCCAACGGATTTCGAGACACCAGAAACCTCTGGTTTCTGGGGACGCCCGTTAGGACGTTCGCCGTCCAACTCCATGCTGCCGGTCTTTTAATCAGAGTGACAGAAGTGATTCTTCGGCTAATCGGCGTAGAACGCTCGTTTTAAGCAGTTTTTCAGTGAGTACATCGACTGGCTGACAGCGGTCACAACCCGCCTGAGGCAACACCGAAGCGGGTTGCAGTCGACGAGACTGCTGTCAAAATCAACGGTAAGTGGTCTTGGTTAGAGGCTGCAATAGACATCGAGACAAAGCTGATTCTTGACGTCGAATTGTTTGGACGACATGGTACCGATCCGGCTGCTGCGTTTCTCCATCGACTCTCGGAGAAACACGATCTCTTAGATGCTGTGTTTCTCGTTGATGGCTACGGCTATCAGACTGCCCTCCCTCGATTAGGTTGAGCGGTCGGCTTGACTACGTCGAGCGAAACCTCATCGAAAAATGGTTTCATACCCTCAAAATGCGAGTCGACCGCTTCCATAATTCGTGGGTGGGAAGTCACGGAAGCATCCGCGAGTGGTTCATACAATTTGTACAATACTACAATTTTCAGAGACCGTATAAAGCGCTCGATGGGCGAACACCGGTTGAGGAGTCACTAACTAGACAGTGCTACAGAGCCAAACATGTCAGTCATGTCTGGGTTTCTGCGTTATCTAAAGTCGCAATGCGGTAGAAACCCAACTCGGGATTGAAACATTTCGAGGTTGAATCCCCACCCCTTCGAACCCGCGTCGCAATGCGGTAGAAACCCAACTCGGGATTGAAACAAGTCATCATCCGATTCGGCGAGATCTCGGTCACTGTCGAAGAAGACAATTCGACCCTATTGGTTGATGCAGATGGGGACACACTTGTTGACCGTATCTACGATGAGTTGGGTAAGTTAATTGACGAAGCAAACCGACGAGTACGTGAAGGTGAGGAGGCGCGCGAAGATGCGTGGCGACGGGCCATCAAGGACTACTGGAGATACAGTCATTAAATCGGTCGGTAAGCACACCTACTTACTGGTCAGCTCACTCCAGGTTCTCGGAAGTAACAGGGTAGGTGCGCTGATTATATTCTCTGTAGTCGCAACTTGCCCGTACACCCAGTAGTTGAGACCGTCACTCTCAATGCAAACGATTCGAGTCTACTCTTGAGGTTCCGTCCAGAATGGTCCCGATCGAATCAGCTGCTCAGTAGGTGTTCCTATCTCACTCTCACGGAACCCATTTGAAGCGAGCCAACACCGAAATATAGTATTTTGCCAAAGGCCTATACTACTTCAACTTGTTAGTGGAGACATGAGCAATCGAATCCCACCAGACGAGTTCGAGGATATCAACGAAGCAGTTGGCGAGGAATGGGAATCGGAGACGACCCCTTACGAGCGTATTCGCCATGTTATCGCCCACACGTACACGCCTGCCTCAGCGGATACTGTTGCCGAGGACGCACGAACATCCCCGAAGACGGCACGAAGACATCTGAATACGCTCGCTGAAGAAGGGTTCGTTATCACTACAACCGGCAACCACGGTGGAACGGTCTATCGTCGGTCGCCGGAGTCTCTCGTTGTCGAGCAGGCCGCAGACATCCTTGAGCACGTCTCGACCGACGAACTCGTCACGCGAGTTGCGGAAATGCGCGACCAACTCAACGACTATCGGGATGAGTACGGTGTCGACTCCCCCGAAGAGTTGACGATCGAGCAGGCAAACCAGACACTCACCGAGCCCACCTCGGAGCAGAGCGAGATCGACGCGGAGACGATTCGAGACTGGCAGACGACACGTCGGAACCTCGCGTTCGCGAACGCAGCACTCTCAATCGCGAACGCCGAGAGATTCGTCGACGGCGACCTCCACTCGACTGATGGTAGTGTCCCCGCCTAACCGACGATGAGGATAGCTGAGACAGACGAGGCCCACTCGCTCCGAGGGCCTATCGACCGGCCAGCGCTACTCACAATTTGTGGGATCATCGAGCGAGAAGAGCCACTTGCAACTCCTGCGCTAGACGACTACCTCAATCCCACCGTTGTCGAAGTCACGCTCGACGATGGTCTCTGTAGTGCCGAATCCGCCCGGATCGACATCCAATGGACAACACATGCAGACTACAAATTTCACTACACGGATTCTGAAGGAGTGAACTTTCGGTGGGGAAAGCATCCTCACGACGGCGACTACATCCACGTTTCCGGACTCGAGCACTACCACCCACCACCTGACGCAACCTCTGATCCCAACGATGTCGAAGAATCCTGTATTAAGCAGTCCCCCGAAGCGCTTGTCACTCGTGCCGTCCTCAAACTCTGGCGGGTCGCCTATCACGCAGACTCCTACGCACCCCTGAACGCCGCGAGTAACCCTCCGTAGCAAAGGCCACTTAACGTCGTGTTGAAGCCCTAGTAGTTCGGCACTTTCGTGGGTGAAATAGCCGCTAGGTGGGTGTGCAAATTGGTCGCCATGAATCCTGCCAATTTTGGATACTATCTGGAGTAACCTGCAAGAGACAGGGCGCATATCTTGCATACACGGAAAGGAATCGAAGGACGGTGACGACCAGTCAATGAAGACTGGGTAGTGAGCAGAGAAGCCTGTTCCAAATGGAATGGCTCTGTTGAAATCCTCAGTTATTGATAGTTCCTTGAGGGCGTGCTGAATACAGCGCGCAAGTCGGTCGTGCAGTATCCCCAGAAGTTCAGGTAGAGAACGCACGACTCGGTTTGCCCTAACCAACCACAGCCCGTGCTATTATCTAACACACCTGAAAAGCCTAAAGAGCGAGCGCTGAGGGGTCACCGTATGGAACTCGTCGAAGCCACTGCAGACGACCTCGATGCGCTCGTCGAGCGTTGGTATTCACTCGCGAAAGCGATGGAAGTACATGACGAATTGAACGAACTCGTGTTCACGGATGTCGACCAAGTCTCCGCCGATGGCTTCCGCGCTCATTTCGACGACGAGAAAACTACCGACTACCTCGTCGTCCACGAGGACGAGACTATCGGGTTCCTCACGCTCCGTGAAGGCCACCACCCGTCCCGACAATACTCGCACTACCTCCGAATCGTGAACCTTGTCGTTGATGAAAAATACCGAAGTCACGGCCACGGCACAGACATCGTCGAACGAGTGAAAGAGATGGCTCGCGATCTGGGTTGCGACCACCTCAAGGTCTCTTGTGAATGGCAAAACGAGGACGCACGTCGATTTTACGGTGACACAGGGTTCCGACCGAAACAAGTCGACTTCGCACAGCCGCTGGAGTGAGTCAGCATCCGCGCCGGTGGAGAAAGGTCGAGTCACACAAACGACTGTTTCACCGATAGTCATCTGCTGAACTCACCCTCTATATTCAGCACGCGACATCTGTCAGGCCCTGAGGATTTCAACAGAGCCGGATGACCAATATGAACTCGGTCTTGATCACGGAGGACATCTATATTCAGCAGATTTTAACCCTAAGTTCTAATCATTATAGCTGAGGCATCTGGTAATATAAATTTTTGAGGAAGGTGTTTCCAGAAATATTGAGAATGTTGGTGCTATTCTAGATAAACAAACAAAAATACGATGGGCACAATTAGCAGAACTCCGATCACGACTGTAAGAATAAGTGTGAGGAGTTCGGTATATGTACCCATGTTTAGAGATATCATTGGACGAATATAGAGATAACTGATAATTATCCCTATTGGTACTAGAAATATGTGTAATGCCCCCACGAGGATAGGGTGATTTAGCTCCTCTTTGCCAAAGAATTCGTTAAACCTCGATACAAGTTCTGATGGAATATTCTCGAATACTACCTAACACCATGTATATCTTACTAATGCATTGACACCTACACCGAGCTACAGTCTCCACGTACACACAGATAATTAAAACTATGTCCACGGTTTGACTCACAATCTCAAAGAACTTCAGGAAGATGACGATATCTACGCCTACAACCTCATCCCGAAGGCGACGGGAGGCGTCCAAGAACAACCCTACAGAATTGACACACCCGACGAGGCCGCCGTCCGAAAGTCGGCCGCCATCACTCACCGATCGTTTGTACCGGTAACCCACACATAAGTATCGTATCTTTGACTCTGTCTGAATCGCGCAGTCGACGTATGGAATGAGTAACCCACTTGCCCTGCCCCCAGGTGTGTCCATCGCCTGTCTCGGGTACAGGGTGGAGCGTTGCAGAAGGCACAGCCAACGAGTGTTTGCTGCAATCACTCGTCCTCCTCGCCAGCGTCGCTGGCGGCCGTCCAACCACAATGGTAGACGGCTAGCTGGGTCGGTGAGTCGAACGCGGTGCGGTGCTCTCTGACGACCGGGGCAGTCCTCCATGTGCTGTCCGTCGAACTGGTGGGTTTCTGTAGCTGACGACCGGGTGGTGTCCGGTCTGTCGACGACCGGATGGTGTCCATGTGAGCGATGCCTGCGTGGTGTCTGGTCTGACGACGACCGGGTGGTGTCCGGTCTGTCGATAGCTGGCTCAGCGCCCCACGTGCAGTGCTGTTGCGTGCGGCAGTCGCTTGGGACCCGCCTCGAGTCGTGCCAGTCTGTCAGGTCCGGTCAGTCGCTGTTGCGCTATCTCAGCATATTTGCCGAGTATAAGAGACATACAACGCATATACGGATTCATATATGTCCTGTTGACGTTCTCAGCCGCTGGGAGTTTACTGAGTTCGTGCTGAATACAGCGCTCGTGACTTTCCACCGCCAGTTAGACTCTCGGAGTTTACACAACCCGCTCGCACAGTCTTTCTCGTTCAGCAAGCTTGTGCGTACTACGAGCGCGGTGGCTGGAACTTACGACTCATCACGTTCTTCCCACTCCGGACGTGGTGTCGGGGACGGGAGCTCAGCAACAGCAGCTCGGAGTTCTTCCTCCGTTGTCCATGGGAAACACCGATTGTGTAATTCGAATTTTCGGAACTTGTTGAGATGCACCCAACTGTACGCCGCTGGGTCCTCTCCCGTGTCTGTCCGGTCGCTGAGCACCTCCCAGACTTCGTCTTCAGCGATGTCGATGCCAGTGTCTTGTGCACGCTCGAGGAGCGACTTGATTTTTGACGCTGCTTCATCCTCCGTCAAGTCATCCGTAAATGCAATCTCAAGCGCAGCCTGGATGACGTGGTGTTTCGACTCAAGATTCGCATCAGTGACCCACGAGTAGTCGCGTGGGTACACGTACGATTTCTCGAAATACGGTGGATCATCGATCTCGCCTAATTCCGGCGCTTCTCCACCGCTTTCCTTCTCGAAGACACCGACGATATAGTCGCTGTACGTCGCCAACAGGGAGAACATGATATCGAACGTATTGAGGCGGTCAGTCGGCAGTTCGATGAGATCCCCCATTATGAACGGATACGCACCGAGTTGCCTCGTGAGTTCGTTCTGCACGGCACGGAGCTGGCGGATGTAGGGATCGCGATAGCTACCAAGGATAAAGTACGATGTCCGCTGGCTCCAGAGATACGGCAATTCACGCCGGATGAAGCGCCAAATCTCTCGCTTCTCTGCTGGTTCAAGTTCGAGGCCCCCAACAGCCTCGTGTACCACCGTCATAATGTCCGCAGCATCTGGTGGTGGACTTGGATCGCTCATTATCTGTCGGTTCAGACCACAACACTATATCTCTTCTGAACCACTTTGGTTTATTCAATAAATACCAACTTTGATGACCCGAACTGTTATAGCGCCGCTGCTCGTAGAGACACGTATGAGCGAGAGTCACAGCGGAACAGCCGATGCGGGTCCATTCGCGGAACAGCAACGGCTGTTCAAGCTACTGTCCCAAGATACGCGCCACCTCATCATCCAGGAACTGCTGGGCCATCCCGCCCATCTCATGTCGCTCGCCGAACTCGAGTACATGACTGGGAAGAGTCAGGCGGCCATCAAAGACCAGCTGGAGACGCTGATCGACGCCGGACTCCTCGCACGCTATACATACGAACCGAGCGAGGAGAAACGCGATCTCCCCTCGCAGTTCTACGGTTTCACAGCGCGTGGTGTCGAAGTCCTCTACGACTACAAGTATCTCCGTGGGCTTCCGGTCGCTCGAGCCCTCTACGAGAACACCCGTAAGACCGAGAAAGTTGAACGCCACGAATCGGCACCGCGACCGGAACTTCCAGTGGCGGTTTCGGAGGCACTCGAGTTTGACGAACCTGATCTCGATGCCGTCGACAGTAGTACGAACCAATAGCCCTCCCTATCAGTTGTTGGCAATGTGATCTACTTTATTCAGTCTGACCAACCTAGACACTGCGGAATCCTTGCCGGACATTGTTCGTTTGTCAGTGCTCCGACGTCGGCGTTTCTAGCTGTTTCTTGACGTTGGTTCCATCTGGAGTGACGGGCTTCACTCGAAGCTCTCCGAAGCCGTACTTCGAGTGATTCTCGACGCGGGGCCGCTGTTCCGGACTACCTTTGCGCTCTTTGGTGTCACCATAGTGTTCAACTTGCTCGTTGTCTATCTGCTTCCCTCCCAGAACGGTCGCCTGACGAATGCAGCCGTCAGGATTGCATTTGCGCTGGCTACGGTCTCGACGGTTGCACTCTACAGACAATCAAGGCGAGTGCCTCGGGGTTTGACCCTGAGGCGATTCACGCGCAGACCATTGACTCCGACCACAGACACGGTGGTCAGTGTACCGTCTCTGGGCGGTTGCCCACAACTGCCGACGACAGCCGATCGAGCAGTTATACCCATGACTAGTCGACCCCTCAGCGGGGTCGACTGGGCGTGCTAAGGACGGTCGGTTCGATCGTCGCCTGTCGTGGGTTGCTACAGTGTTTGGCTGGCTGTGCCTCCGGCCACGCTACTGACCGACAACCGCGTCTGTGGCCGGAGCCTGGTCGTCGTCGTGGCTCGGGTCGTGGTCGTCTCTGCCGTCACCCGTGGCCGCATAGCCATCCTTCCTGCTGGCGGACTGGGATTCAGACCCAGCCGTCGCGTCCGCCACGGGCCGTTCACCGGGCAACTCGGTGCCCTGATGCAACACCACTCGCGTTTCGTGGTAGGTCAACCCGTCAGTCCGCCGCTTCCGTTTCGTTTTCCCGAGTTTCCCGCGGGCTAACTCGATCATGGCATCGATGGTCCGGCGAGCCAACTCTTGGGAGTACTTCTTCGACACCCCGGCCTCTTCTTGGCGAATCCAATCTGCGAGGTCTGGGGCGGTCATGTAGGTGCGAACATTCGCCCCACCGTTCGACCACAGTTTGTAGCGACCCGGATTATCCCGCTCACGCCATGCCTTGGCCGCGAGTTCGTCGGGTTTGCGGTTGGTTGTCGATGCGAGCATTTCATCGTCGAACCGGGCGAGCCGTTGTAAGGGCAGCAAATCAGCCGTCGACTGAACCACGGCACCGCCCCGCGCTAAGGGGTCTTCCTCACCGGGCAGCCGAAAATACTCGTTGTCGTCGTCTTTGGTAATCTGCTCGAGTTGGTGGTCATGGACGTCAATCCGATCAGGATCGACATTGGTGGCCAGCAAGTGTCCGCCCTTCTCGAGACTCCGCGATTGCAACTCAACAACCTGCTCGCGGGTTGCCTCGGTTTTCCGAGAGAGGGCATCCAACCGGGCAGCCACATCGCGATCGAGCGTGTCCGAGAGGTCCTCACACGTCGTTGCGACCGCGGTGCGTTCCTCGCGGGCCGTTTCGAGGTCCGTTTCGAGAGCGTCGATCTGGGCCTGTTTGTCGGCAACCTCGGTTTCGAGGGCGTCGATGCGCTGTGCTTGCTCGGCAACAGTCGCCTCGAGGGCGGCGAGGCGGTCACAGAGAGCCTCGATGGTGGGGGCAGTGTCGGCGCTGCCCCCGGACTCGTCTGCCATTAGGCGGGCACCTCCATTGACACAAAACCATGTCCAAACAGCGCCTGCAGCCGAGACTCCACGGCGACGCGTGAGCGGTGAGAGGAGTCTCTCGGGGCGAACCCCACTGGCTGGGCGACTGCAGCGAACAACTGGCGAACGATCCAACTGACGTCGTGTCGTGGGGATTCAAGATCCCGAGTCGTGTAGGTGAACATGCTGCCGTACCTCGGTTACGGGAGCCATGGCGGGCCAGCGTGCCAGCGCTGGGTCCGCTTTCTGACGACGCTGCATCGGACAGCACCGTCTGTAGCTTCCGTTGCTCATCACTTCACATGACCATCACAAAAAGATTCTCACTAATTGATGTAGTCAATCACACCTAATAATGAGATTATTCAATCAGATAGGCAACTGTAAGAAGCAGTATTCTGAGCATTTCCCATGCGAAAACCGGGCGACTGGATGCAGATGCCAATCGACGAGCGGATTCTCGAGGCGCTCGATTCATCTGGAATGATTCTCTCGCCTGCAGTCATCGCCAAGAATATCGATAAGACGCGTTCAGAAGTCAACAGGCGGTTGAGTGTACTTGTTGACCACGCGTTCGTGACACGCGTTGAACGTGGCTACTACGAGATTGCCGAGCGAGGCCATGCATACCTCGCTGGTGAGTTTGATGCTGCTGTGCTTGACGACGGAAATGAGGGAACACACTGACTTTTGTTACTGGATACAACCTCTTCGGCGTCTCCTATCGTTCACCATCCAGGCCATTATTCCCTCTCCTCGGTTCATGTACTCGAGGATCGCCTTCGCCCGACCGGAATCGAGGAACTCCTCATCCACGTCCTCGCCCGGCTCGATCTTCGGCAGGCGAATCCGCTCGGAGAGCGATTCGGGCACCGCGTCGATATCGCTCAGGTGATCGAGGAACCGGCGAAGCGTCGAGATCTGACCCTGCATCGTGACCGCGTTGCAGGGTTCGTTCTCTCCGTTGTCCTCGCGCTTGTAGACCTGGTACGCGTGAACCGTCCGGAGGACCACGTCGTTCATGTTCTGTATCCCCTGAGAATCGAGCCAGTCGATGAACGATTGCAGCCGCGCCCGGTGGCTCTGGAGTGTCATCGGACGAACATCGTACCGTCGCGCATCGAGGTAGTAGGACAGTCCCGCCTCGGGCGTGATCGGGTCGAGATCGTCGCTCATTCTGCCACCTCCAACTGCTCGAGGTCGTCGTCGCAGTTACTCTGGAGTACGACTTCCTCGCGGGAAAGTCGCTCACCGCTCACCTTATCGCGGAGTTGATGGAACCGGCCGTCAACGTCCTGAGTGGACGCGCACCGCTGGCACCAGAAGTGGTCTTCCGCCGCTTCCCACGTTCGGTGTTCTCGCGGACACACGAACTGCCATCGGTCCGTCCGGTTCTCATCGCAAATGACCTGCGTAGTCGTCATCACAGTTGGGCGGCCACCTGTTTTGTAATAATACGCCCGCTCGCACGGGGAGTGAAAGTGAAAGTGAACGAATTGGCCGGACGTACCCCCGAAATCGGGCGTTTCTGCGAGTGAAGCTAAACGGTTCTTTAGCGACTGTGCGTGCGCTCGTGCGCGGGGTTCAAGAGCCCGCGGAAGTGAGTCGAACATGGCTTTCGTGGCTTTGGCACGGAAGCCCGTGCGGGCCTGCTGTTCCAGCAGCGAGGTCCGCTTCTGCGAAACCTATCGGAGAGCGATAGGTGTGCGAAGCTGCTTCCGCGTTTTACCTCACGGAGTAGTGAGATATAGTTCTTTCTCACGGGATCGTGTAACTAACATCACTATATGGTGAGTGAAATCTGATAAGTAAACTGACGAGCTAGATAAGATAACGTGGTCAGTAACAGGCGAAAACCAGGAGACTGGATGCAATTACCGATTGATGAACGAATTCTTGAGGTCCTTAGCTCGTCTGACCTGATTCTCTCTCCAACCATCATAGCCGAGAATATCGATAAAAGCCGAGCTGAAGTAAGTCGGAGGCTGAGTGTGTTATCTGAGTATGGTCTGGTAGTGAGAGTCCGACGTGGGAGGTATGAAATATCGGAGAAGGGTGATGAATACTTATCAGGTACAATTGACGCAAACCAGATTAGTGATCGTGAAGCATGAGTCAATCTTCAAAAACCAGTATCTTCTACGACTCATCACCGACTGAAATTTTAGACCGACAAATAGAACAATTCAGACATAACCAGAAAATTGCACTTAGATTTGTTATAGGAATTGGAGTAACTGGTGGAATTAGTCTTGTTTCGTCAGTCATCTCTCTTCTATTTACACTACCAAATATCTCGTCTGTTTTCCCGCTAGAGTTTGATTCTACATCGGAGTTAGCGGAAATCGTCAATGTTCTGCTTGGTGCTATGTTCTCACTAATCTCTCTAATTTTAGCTGTAGTTGCGCTGAATCAGTTCTGGCAAATGATGTCAACATCAAAACCTGTCCCACTACTTGGAAAACAACCGTACCGAGCTAAGCAAATTAAACTGGTACAAGCGGAGTATGCTACAGAAATAGAGACATACGTTGCAGAGAATTCTCGCTTATTGTTCAACCAGAATCAAAAACTGTCACGTGGGTATATACTAGGTACGTTTGCAGTACTGCTGATCTTGTTGGGCTTAGTATACTTTGTTGCCAGCCGTGCTCTTCCTCCATATCAACTTGGAAGGCTTGACTTTTTCACATCGCTCATGATGGTTGGAGTAGCTATATCCAGTATTACAAGGTACCTGTCTGGTGTTGTCCTTGGGGGACTTACTGGACATATATCTTGGTTCTTTTCCTCTTCTGACTCTGATCTTTGGACGCCTTCGATTATTCTGGCCAGTATATTCTGTGCTATATTTGGCTTTTTGGCCTTTTATTTGGTTCTCTTTTATGGACTTTCTTGGTGGCACCAGAACCCAGAAGCTCATATCCAAATACCGATTTTCGGTTCAAATCTGCTGTTAGCGACTGTAGTCGTTAGTCTACTATTTGGATTCACGCACTCAGTAATATCTGGAGTTACCTCATACATGAGTAAGGAAAACGAGAACTGATAGTCAGTTCGCAGCTATACTTAAATCGAAGTATGCATGGTAGCTGGAAACCGTTGATCTCGGATTATTCAGAGCACTCCAGTTAAGTACTCTAGTCATAAGAAAATGCTCGCGGTGAAAATACAATTTCACGAGTGTGAAATTTATGCACCGGATGGCGAGTTATAGCTCAGTACGGTGCATACATCGAGGATGCTGTATACATTCACGCTCAACCCCGGGGATAGCATAAATCAAACAGCAAGCTCTAGAGTTATGAACTGTCAGTCCATCAAGTGATCCATGAGTGTTGAAAATGGATTCAGCGAACAACTTAAAAAGAGGATTCGGTTAGCACTATCTGAATCCTCGAGAAAGTTTGAGGAGAGGTATGAAAAGTTCCCGACAAGAGGTATCTACTACGTGAATGAGGCTGGTGAAATTGTCCAAACAACTGCACCTAGCCTCCCTAGGTTTGAACAGGCTCATGTACCAGATCCAATCCGGCGAACCGCCCAATGGATGTATGAGTCTGATGCTGTGAATAATAGTGAATATATTTTAGGTGGGGATGACACAGATAAGGGCACTGTCTAGTTAGTCGCCTCCTCGACCGGTGTTCGTCCGTCGAGCGCTTGATGCGGTCTTTGAAAGTTGTAGTATTGCACAAATTGTATGAACCACTCGCGGACGCTTCCGTGACTGCCCACCC
>Ga0207754_100183_pt1 | contig 35925 bp, 49 predicted proteins | sample A23E1SouthBayCA_FD_187728 | JGI IMG/M metagenome (GOLD analysis project Ga0207754, IMG submission 187728) | Aerobic enrichment media microbial communities from Eden Landing Ponds, California, USA - A23 E1 (SPAdes) | ecosystem: Environmental > Aquatic > Marine > Unclassified | place: Emeryville...
CTTCCATCATGCCCCCTCCTCCTGGCTGGTGGCCCCGCGGACAGCGTCCCGTGCTTCGACGAGGCGGGCAGTCCAGGCGGCCGCTTCCGCTGCGGTGATGCCGGGCGCGTCACTCCAGGTGGTCGTCTCCATGCGCTCGATGAGCTCGGAGAGCGCGAGGTCGAGCTCGGCGCACTGCTGCTCGGTGGGGCGTGCGGTGGTGTTGTTGGGTGGCGATGCGTCTGCTCGTGGGGAACTTTGAATTCCCCGGGGCTCGTAGCGTTGCATGCTTGTTTGCGCAAGCACGGTCGATGGGCGTACCAGCGCCCTGTCGGCCCATTCTGCGGGATGCCGACGTGCCGTGCTTAGCCCCTGCTTAGGCACCAACTCACTTATAGATATGGATATGTGGGAACGTTAGGTGTATGCGGCAACGTTTATGCTTTGTGGGAATGATGCAGGCATATGGGAACGCAGGTTGATGGCGGCGACATGAGTCGCCGCCGCGCGTTACTGACGGACCGCGAACGCGAACTGTTGGCCAGTGACGACGAAGACGAGCGCGAATACCGCTACCAAGCGGCCTCCCGAATCCGGAACAAAATCGAAGACGAGCTCACCACGGACGTCGAGATCCTCGAAGAACATCATCCGAAACTCCTCAGTGAGCTGCAAGACGTCGTCTGTGAGAACTCGACCGACGGCGACTGACCACCTGGAGTGTGGGTTCTAGTCCGACTCCGGCCTCTGGACAACTTATTTTGTGCGGCCTCAGAAACGCCGGAGCATGCCCGCCGCTTCTGACTACGTCGCGGTGCAGTACGCCGTTGCGCAGCTCATCGACTCCGGCGCGGACCTGAGCACAGACGAGTTCGTCCAGGCAGCACGCGACGAGCACGCGATTTCGCTCCTTGACGACCGGTACGGGGACACCGTCGATCTAAGCACCATCACATCGAAGCCAGATGTGCTGGCGGAGATGGAGCAGGAACTTTCCGCTGCTGTCGGTGGGAACCCACCCAAGGAGTACGGAATCACGAATAGTGGGCTCGCCGGATACGTCGTACACCTCACCGAAATCGCTCACCACGAAGCGCAGGCCGACTGAGACCTCCCGCTACTCGTCCGAGTCAACGGGCGCTTTGTACTTGGACTTCACCTGATCGCCGGACCGCCACTGGTAGTAGTAGTAGCGGTTGTTGTTGATTTCCTTGACGACGACACTGGCCTTTGCGGGGACGTCGCCGGGACGGTCGTCGTCGCCTTCGCTGTCCTCGCGGACGACGTCCTCTTCGTCCATCTCGGCAGCTGCCTGTGCTTCCTGCCAGTCCGCGAGGTCCTCGGCATGGTCGGCGATCTGCCGGAGTGCCTCGGGGTCTTGGCGGTCGAGTCCGTCGAGGATGTACTGGGCGATGTCGGCCGGTGGGGTGGGGCGAGTGGGAGCCATCTCCTTAACCTACATTTGGAACCAATAGGTTATAATTGTGTTGGTTAAAGGGTGCAGTGAGACGCCACTCCAGTGCCACATCCACGCCTATACGACGCCCCACTGACACCTGAAAGCCGCCGGACTGACGTCACACTGACGCCGAAAGAGAAGAACCTATCTCACGCCGCTTCCAGCGGCGGGAACTCCGGCCCACCGAAGTAGTCGTGAACCACCTTCACCGCCCGCGAGGCCCGCGTCATCGCTACGTAGAACAACCTCCGTTCCTCGGCCTCAGCGCCATTCCGGAACCGCGACAACTGCGCCTGCGAATACGCCGGGAACACCAGCACACACGGAGCCTCCAGCCCCTTCGCCGCGTGCACCGTCCCGATACGGACCTGCTCGGGGTCGTTGTCCGCGCCCGACCGCAGCGCGCCCAGGAGCAGCTCGCGTCGCCACTCAGCCAGATCCAGATGGGGCACGATGTCGCGCGCCCGCTCAGCCTCCGGGAACCACTCCCGGTACGTCTTCGGCGGGAACGCACGCCGCAGCGCCTCCTCCGGCCGCAGGTGGCCATCCGCTGCTTTCTCCTTCGCCTCAGCGCGTGCGGCCGTCTGCGACGCGTTCACCAGGAGTGTCGAGGCGACCGTCGGCGGCATGCTCTTCCCGCGCTCGAACCCGCGGAGCGCCGCCAACAGCACGGGCATCGGCTGCTGCCACCGGCGCAGATGCCCATCTGGCTTCAGATCCAGGTAGGGCACCCCAGCCTCCCGCAGTCCATAGGCGAGCTTCCCCGCCTGATGATTCGTTCGCGCCAGCAGATACAGCTCGTCATGTTCGTCGAGGGCCGCCGTAACGAGCTCGCCGAGGTCCGCCGGCGACGGCGCAGCCACGTGCGCTACCTCACCGCCAGTCTTCCACGCCGACACACGACTGACGTCGTGCTCTTCGGGCGGACTGACAACTGGCCGCGCGGCATCGATCACGGCCTCGGGGCAGCGCTTGCTCTCCTCGTGGTGGACGACGCGGTCGGCCGGCGTCTGCTGGAAGTACTGGGGGTTCGCGCCCCGGAACCCGTAGATGGTCTGGTGGATGTCGCCGGCGATGTAGATGCGGTCGAGGTCACCGTCGTCGCGCCACTGCTCGTAGAGCCGGCACTGCAGCGGGGAGAGGTCCTGGAACTCGTCGATGAAGAGGACGTCCGCCAGCGGCTGGTAGCCGTTCTCCAGTGCCATCTGGAGATAGTCGGCGTCCTGAATGAGGTCGTGTTTCTCCTTGAACGCCTCCCACTCCGCAAGCCCCTCACGAATGACCGCCGGGGCGAGATCGACGTCGTCGTAGAAGGGTACCCGGTAGTAGTCCTCCAGGTCCCAGTCCTTGCTCTGGAGGTAGTCGTACATCGCCATCAGATGGTTGCCTGCAGGGACCGACACAGACTCGCCGCCCTCCAGTTGTTTGATCGGGTCGTCAGCCGCCGGGTCGTACTCCACGCTCGGGAGGCGCTGTCCGAAGAACCACTTGAAGTACGGCGTGTCGCGGTCGTTGTTCCGCCGAATGAGCAACTGACCAGGCTGGTCGGGCTCCTCGTGGGTCCGCAGCGTGAGGTCACCATCGCCGATGCACGCGCTCAGCGCTGTGCCGTGGACAGTCTTCACGCGCTTCTGCAGGTCGTCTTCATCTGCACTGGGGTAGACGTCCAGGAACCGCCCAGTCACCTCCTGCTGGGCGCTCCGCGAGAACGTGCAGAACATCACCTCTCCCGGCCCGACATCGTTCTCGTCGGCTTCCTCCTCGGCGAACTCCAGGAGCTTCGTCGTCTTGCCACTCCCGGGTGCGCCGACCAGCTTGATGACTTCCGTGGACGTCATGCTCGGAGACCCTCAGGGCGGTCATCGTCGTCGGTGTCGTCGGTGCGATGGACGGTCTCCGGTGTCCAGTCGGTCTGACTGGCATCGAGTGGCCACGCCATCCGACGGGTGCCGCCGATGTTCGTCTTCTTGCTGGACTCCAGCATGAGCCCACGCTGCCGGAGCTCCTTCGAGAGGTTCAGGTCCGCGTAGTCGTTCTCGCGCTTCCACTGCGACACCCAGCTCCCGGGGACGAGGACAGCGTCCTGGTCGTCGGTGTAGCCATCCTCGTAGAAGCCGTTGCGGCTGTCCCAGTCGAAGCCGTCGGGGTCGCCCCAGACACGCATCTTGTTGACCGCGCTGAGGATGCCCTCGATGGCGGCCTCCAGCTTCGTGTCGTGTTCCCGTTCGCGCGTGGTCTGGATGTCCAGCCAGTAGTCCGTGAGGTTCGCCCACTCCGCGGAGTCCAGCTGCACCTTCTGGAGGAACTTCCCCAGGTGGAGCGTCTGGAAGCCACCAGGGTCGGCGTTGTGCATCTGGCCCGCGTCGAAGCTCAGGTCCTGGGGTGAGCTCTCGGGGGCGTCCTCTGGGGGCTCCATCGTGATGATCCACTCGGCGTCATCAGCGCCGGGATAGCAGACGACGTCGATGGTGCGGTCGCGGAGCGCTTCCTCACGCGGGGAGCGCATTGCGTCCTCGAACCAGTCTTCGTCGGCATCGAGCGCCACCTGGGAGAGCGCCTCCTTGATGGCGTCCCGCAGGAGGTCCTCACTGTAGCCGGTGATCTCGTCTACGACGCGGCCGGCGACACGCCCCCGCTTGGTCCCCGAGTCCCAGAACCCGCGGTCCTGTGTCTCGGTGTACTCACGCTCGCCGTTCTGCACGATCTCGATGCGGACCTGCATCCCGTTGACTGGCCGCAGGTGGAGTTCGAGGTCATCGTCCTCGCTGTCCACCAGCTCGTAGGTCGGATGCTGGGGCGTCGTGTCCGCGTACTCGCGCCCGTGGTTGAGGCCGGCCTCCTCGATGGCTTCCAGCACGTTGTTGTACGACTCCGGCCCGGGGAACCCGAGGTAGGTGCCACCGTCCTCGCCCTCCCGCTCGATGAAGACGTCCTCCGGAACAACACCGAGCGCGACCGCAGCTTTCCGAACTGCCCACAGCGGCATCTGCTCGTACTCGCCGCCATCACGCCGCGTTGAACCTTGCTCGGGCGTCCACACGGCGACATCGTAGCCGGCATCACGGAGCGCATCAACCGCCTCTCCCCACTGCTCGCCGTCGAGGGTCTGGCTGGCGTCCCGGATGATGCCCTCGCCGAGCGCCATCGCCTTCGCAGCGAATCCGCCGCCACCGTCGCCTGGGTCGCCGAACGTGTTCTCGTTGTGGTCCACGTAGCAGGAGGACCCACTCGACGACGTCCGCCAGCTCGGGTCGAACTCGGTCTTCCCAGACGCATCAGTGCCGGTGTCCCAGCCGTCGCAGGCGTGCCGGCGGATGACGTCCGCGGTGTCGATGGCGTCGATGGCGTCGTAGACGTCCTGCATGAACGGCGTGATCGGCGTCCCCTCCAGGCTGGTGTCCAGCTCCTGGAGGCGTTCCTCGCGGCGCTGCTGGGCGGCCTCACGCTGCCGGCGCTGCTCGTGCTCCCGCTCGCGTTCGGCCTCCACCCAGGCGTCGAGGGCGTCCCGCCAGTTGCCTGCCGCGTCGTAGGCCTCAGGCCACAGCGTCTCGACGACGTCGTCCACGCGGTCGGTGTGGGTGGTGGCGGTGAACTCCTCACACCAGGTCCGCGTGGTATCAAGGAGGTCGTCATCGACATCCTGGGCGGGCGTCGGCTCTCGGTACACGATATCTGTTGAATCGATGGGCGTGACGACCGCGTCGTGGTCGCCGTGCAGCGTCAGCGGGAGCTTGTACTGGCGGTTGATGTTGTTTGCCCAGTCCGGATGCACGACGTTGCTTGCGCCGTCCACGCGCTTGTTGACGCGGTCCTCCGCTGCCTGCAGGTATTCATTTGACCGCTCGATGAACGCCTCCAGCACGCGAGCACGGGCGTCCTCGTCGTCCGCGAAGTGCTCCGCGATCGGGAGCGTCGCCTCCGGCGCACCGAAGATGTACGCCCCGCCAACCGAGTCGAGGACGTAGACGGCATCTCGACCGCCGTAGAGGTCCGCGAACTCGTCCACGTACGCGTCGAGGGTGGCTTCTGCAGTCGCGTACGTTTCCGCGTCGAGGCTGGGGCGGTCGGGCTTCAGGCCGTCAGCGAGATCGACGTCACCCCACGCGGCGACCGCCATCAGGTCCTCGGCAGTCGGCGAGGGCTTGCTGTCCAAGTAGTCGTACTCCCCGGCTGTCTCGTCGAGCGTCGCGGCAGCCCAGTCTTCGAACGCGGCCGGGCGCTTGTACGAGGTGAGGGCGTACAGGGAGCGTTTGAGTGCGCCGGCGACGACCGCGTCGTAGTCCTGCGTGAAGTCACGGGCCCGCCGCTGCTTCTCGTATGTCCCGAGTTCCTCGTCGCTCGGATTGACGTTGTCCTCGGTGATGTACCACCCTCTCTTGTCGTTGACGAGCATCGTCGGGTTGCCGTCAACGCTCCCGAGCGGCGCGACAGCGTCCGCGATGCGACGATGGTGGTCGCGGATGTCCGAGCGCGTCAACACGGGCGAGGCGTCCATGTCATCCTCCTCGCTGCCTGTGCTGTCGCCGTTCGTGCTAGGGGTGTGACCGTTCCCGGCGATGGCGATATCAGAGACGTCCTCACCGTTGAGGACGGCTTCAATGATAGGTCTCACCTCATCAGCGGAGAGATCGTCGGGGACGTCGCCGGTGATTTGGGAGAGTACCTGGACAGGCGTCGGGTCCTGGAGGTGCTGGATGGCGTGCGCTGCTGCAGCGGCGACTTCCTCGCGTGTCGCAGCGTCCACGCTCATGAGTCACCTCCCGAGATGTCTGCAGCGGGTGTGAATGCAGCAGGCAGATCCTCGAAATCATCGACACTGATGAGGTCGGGGTCACGTTTGAACTCGCGGTAGCGTCCATCTGTGTTGGGGTCCAGCCCACGAATCTGTTCGACAGCGTCGAAGTACGCGGGGTCTACGTCCTCAAGCTGGACCACACGAACGACATCGCCCTGTTCGAAGCCGGCGTTCCAGAGGAGATTGGCGTAGCGCGCACCACGCACGTGGTCGGGGTCGGCGTCGTAGGCTTCGAGGGGGCGGAGGATTGGGACTCGAATCTCGTGCGGCGCAAGGGCCGAGGTGGCTGTGTCAGAAGTCATACGGTCACCGTAACATTATCGTCGTCAGCGTCCTGCTCACTGTCATCACGGGAGCGACTGCTGGTCCCAGCCACCGGGGTGTAAGTTGCCGTCCCGTCGATGGAGGGATCAACGTTGAGACGTGCGTAGACGTCTCTCCATGAGCAGTGCTCGTCAGTCGTTCTGAGGCCGGTGCGTGTCGTCAGAGGTGGGTTGTCCTGTGTATCGTCGGCTGACATTCGTCGGTAGTGAGGTCAGCGACGCAGCAGCACACCCAGGAGTTGGATAGGACAGAGTTGTGTGGAGAGCGATGGTCGGTAACCCATTCCGAGTGAGGGTTCACATCGGGGTGCGAACCCGGCGTGTGAGTTAAATGGATTGCCGTTGTAACGCTCGCCACAGACATTACCTGGTGCCAAAGGGGTGTGTCTGCTCCAGTCGCTGTCCGAGCTGGTGACTCGGGCTGGTGGGTTCGCGTGCGCTGCTGGCACAGCGCTCGCGGACTACTCAACTGGCTGGTTGGCGGCATAGACGCTTAGCCTCCGGTTTCTCCGGTGTCGGTGTCAGCGAACGTGTTGTGGAGAAGCTCGTCGTAGCTCTGGCCGTCGTACTCCTTGTTGGCCTTGAGGAGCTCCCGGGTTTCGTAGCTCACACCGATTGTTGTTTCAGCGGGCATTTCTCGCGCACCGGGGTAAGTCAGCCAGCACCATAAAGTTATAATCTGTGAGGCGACAAGTATGAATCATCGAGAATGGGTGAGATGCCCATCTGAGGTGACTATCAATGAACAAGTGGCTCTACGGACACGAAGAACGCGACCGCGACAGGGGCATCCTCTCTCCCGCCGACCGTGAATTTCTCACTAGCGGCGGTCAGAACCTGAACAGCGAGTCTGCCCGCCAGAACGCACGGTATCGCATCCGGAACCGTATCCGGAACGCCATCATCGACTTCGACCTCATCACTCGATTACTCGACGAGGAAGACCAACGACTCGTCGTCGGGGAGAAGGACGAGTGGGAACCCGCGTTCATCAGCGGGCAGAAGGCGATGATCGAATTCCTCTATACCACTCTTGAAGACGCCGACACGCCCGTTGACTTCGAAACGATTCTCAAATCCGGCGTTCACGACGCGGAACTCAAACAGCACGACGAACCCACGTTCGTCAAGGTCGATTTTAACGTTGAATCGGACGTCCAATTCGACATCGAGACTGCCCGCAAGCAATTTGAAGAAGGAGAGTCCCTCACAATCGAGGAGATTGGGGCGCTCCTCGCTACCGGCGAGATCGACGACGACGAGCTAGACAGTCTCTCTGAGCTCGCTCAAGAGAAAGGCGTCGTCGAAACCTCAATCTCCCCACTCCAGATGCACTATGCCGAACACGAGACGGATATGAGCACCCAGTCTACATCAGCCGAGAGTGCTTCGTTCCCAGCGAGTGGAGCTCGCCGCGATAGAGACCTGAGCCTGCGGGGATTCCTCGCTCGGGGAGAGTCGCTCATGTTGACCGACGCGTACACTCAGAACCGGGTATCTGAGGACAACAGCGACACGTCTGATGCAGGAGAAACCAACACAAGCGACAGTGAGACGGGGACAGGTGAAGATGAGTGACGAACACCACGCCGCTGGTCACTTCGGCGAGGAGTGTCCTGAGTGCGGCACCGTCCACCGCGTGCTTGACTCCCTCCCCGATCAACCACTGACCCGCAGCCAGATTGCCGGCCTCCAAGACTCGGAGAACATCCTGTTCGCCCGCGGTCTCATGTTCATGAGCGGTGGGGTGTTCGGCTACGACACGGACGAGGAGCTGACCGAAGACCTCGTGCTCTCCACCGACGCGTCCACCAAGGTCTTGAGTCGATTCGAGGGTACTGGCTGGGTCGTCGAGATGGAGTCCGACCACGCTGACGATGACGATCCCGTGGAGGTCGGCGAGCAGATGTGGGCGGAGGGGTCACAGCACTTGTCGGAAGCGATGAATGCAGCTTTCCGAGGTGAGGACGGTGTCTGACGTCGTCGAGGAGTACCCCCACGACTGCCGGCTTGAACGTGAGCCACGCGAGGATGCGCCTGATCTCTACCACTACTACTCCCCGATGGGGCACGTGAAAGCGTTCGAAAACCCGGACAAGGCCCGACTGTACGCCGACGTCCAGGAAGTCGTTGGCGGGTTCCGCGAGGCGAAGACCGGCGAGCGTGGCGTCCCACCGGCTATTGCGCGAGCTCGTGAGGACACGCTGATGGCGTATCTCGTCTCGAACGAGACCATGGGCGTCGAGTGGGTCGCCCGCTTCTACGACACCGAAGAAGATGTTGTCCGCGACTACGTCCAACGAGTTCAGAGCCGAGCCAGAGAGATCCGCGCTGAGGCTGAGTGAGTGCTGTAGAGAAGTGCCATATGTTTACAGATGCGGTATTTCTAAGCCTACCTATGGTTGACTCTGATGACAGCTTGCCTGGAAATACGGTCAGAGGTGAATGGTGGGAAATCGAGCTTCTCGGTACTGACGAAGACCGGTACGCAAATCTCCGCCTCAATGCACCAGCAGACCTCAATACAGGAGTTCTGTTCCGAAACCACTTCGGAGAACCTGGGAGCCAAGACTACTTTGAGACAGACATTGAGTGGAACACACCGTCGGGGGAAAATGGCGATGTCTCCTTCGAGTACCTGCTAGGTGGTGACACGCCAGCTGACGCTGAAGTGTTCCGTGAGCTCGCCGATGCGGCAACACAGGTGGCCGAGTACTTAGAGAGCGAAGACGAAGAATAACCCCAAGAAGGTCCGAGTTCTCGCCGTAGCCAAGCGAGAGTGAGGCGATTAACGCTGGGGGTCCGGTTCGACGCGGTCGAGCTCCGGGAGATTCGTGAGGATATAACCAAATCCGAGCAGAATTCCGATGACTGCACCCGGCGCGGCCGAGACGTCACCCGTGAGCGGATTAATACTGAAGACGCCTGTGAGCCCCCAGATGGCACCGAAGAACATAGCCCACACAGCGAGGCCGCCCGTGATAGCTGCTGCACGCTTCGGTGAGGGTGGGTAACCATCTAGCTTGTCGGAGGCTGCGGCTGCGGTGTGCTCAACGCGTAGCCGGGCTCGTGTCCATGCGCTGACCGGGTCCCCAGCAGCCGGCGACTCATGCATCGGCTCATCGTCCTCACTGCCCTCGCTGTGGTCCACGTCGCTGCTGGCGGCCTCCAGTTCCGTCCGGATTTCGTCCATGTAGTCGTTGATGGCTGTCTGCACGACGTCGTCACGCTCTTCCTCACGGGCTTCGATGACGCCCTCGATGCCGTGCGTCAGAGTGTCGCCGAAAGCTGCCGAGAAGTAGGACTGCGCGAACTTCCGGAAGTGGTCACGCTCGCCTTTCGCCGTCAGATAGTGAAGGTCGATGATCTTCGCTGAGGAGACGCCCTGTTCGTCGGCCAGCGTCTCCACTTCCGTCAGCCACGCCTGGCGAGCGCTGAGGTAGTGGTTGTACCAGAAGTCACGGAACGACTTCGGCGTCGGCTGCTCCCCATCGGGGAACGTGACGTCAGCGCGCTCGACGATCTCCGCGATGGTCTCGTTCACCCAGCCTGCTGGCCGGGAGCCATCCTGGGATTTCTTCGACGGGAAGAGCCATTCGCCGTCCCAGTAGTCCAGCGTTTCGAGTTCATCCAGCCACTCTTCGAGAACCTCGACGCCAGCCATCAACGGCACTGTCGCGGCCCCTGTCTTCCGGTCGTCGTCGAAGACGATGTATGGGTCATCACGGTCCAGACGGAGGTCACTCACTTTCCGACTGGTCGGTTCCTCACGACGGATGCCACTCGACGCCAGCATCACGAGCAGCGCCTGCTCTTCGAGTGTCTCGGCGGCCCGCCAGCACTCACGCACCTGCTGGGGGTCAAGGTAGTGCTCGGGGGATTTGCGCTCGAACGTGTACCCCATCATGTTGCGAACATCCCCGATTTTGTGGCCGTCGATTTCGTCTTTCAGCGCGAGGTAGTCCGCCCAACGTTCGAGAGTCCGCGTGTAGTTCGACTGCGCACCCTCCGTTTCGAGACGGTTACCAAGCGCGGCGAACAGCTGGATGAGCAGGTTCACATCCGTCGGCGACGGCTCACGGGCGAGACGCAGAAGGTCCGAGCTCCCCAGCTCCTCGCGGGCGACATCGGCAAGCGTTCGGATATGAGTGCGAGCGTCGCCGATGCGAGCATCACTCCACTGGTTGAAGACCCCGTCTTCGACCTGGAGCCACTCGTTGATGAGCCGACGTGTTTCAGTGTGATCGATGCCGAGTGGTTTCGGGCCGCGTGGCTCGAACCCACAGACGTCCTGGAGAACCTCGGAGACTGACTTATCGTTGCGGCGGGCGTAGCCTTCGATGCCGCCGTAGCCGTGGTCGCGGAGCCACTCCCGCGTTGGACAGACGTCGGGGTCGAGGCCTTCCTTGCGGCGTTCCTCGCGGACCCGGGCGGGGAAGCGAGTCCGGAGTCGTTCTTCTGTCCACTTCATGTGGAAAGTTCCCGCCCCCTGCGGTATATCAGTTTGCCCCGGATTCAAGAAGTGAATCTTCGTGCCGTCGGCGGGTTTTTGTTCGTGAGTCGTTGGAGATCTCTGGATTTCGAATTCGGTCGCAGTCGTGCGGTTCTGGCGAATGGAGAGGGGAGTCGCCGTGGGAGCAGAAATAGCTAACCGCATGACTGGAGCGGGCTGGGAGCGACGAAAGACGTACGTCTTTCGTCCGTAGTGCAACGATTCGTTCACAACAGAGTGGGGGCTTCTATTGCGAGACGAATCTTTTACCGGCGACGACGACTATGGCAAACTGTAGAGCGTTCTCGCTCTACTGGAGCCCCAACTGAATCACCACAGCCATGGGGTTCAACCGGGGCTCCGATACTAGCCGTGGAGCGATAGCTCTAGCCATCCACCGTCCTAGACTCGACCGACGATTGAGGCCGCCACCGGATCAGTACCCGCGACTCACTCTGTTACCCGCTACAATCCCATCAACCTACATACGGTTTACAGAGGGTTGCTGCGGTATGGTCAGCGGTACGCCGGCCAACACGCGTCGTCCTTCCCCTGGATAGGTTCTGGAGCCGGGGTTTCGAGCCGCTACCCCAGGGAATGGAGTCGAGAAACCGGCCTCCAGCGTGGCGTTAGCGTTGGAATCCCTGCTGCGAACCAATCGCAGTGCTTCCGACGAGCGCGACAAACATCACTACGAGCGCGACAGCAACCCCGATACTGACGCCAATCGCCATCTCCCACTGTGACGGGAGGTCGAGCACGAACGGTGAGAGCATTCCAGCAGCGACGCCTGTCGCGGTCGCTAGGCCGAGCGAGGCGGCGACTTCCCTCATTCGAGTCCCGCCTCCTCGAACGCCTGATTGACGACGTCGGGGGTCGGCGCGTTTAGGTACGGCTCGATCGCCTGGAAGGAGTCCCAGCCGCCGACCGCCATCACGACGCGTGGGTTCATGCGCTCATCCACGAGGAGACGCTGAGCGAAGCGTCGGCGGAGGTCGTGGCTGGAGACGTGTCGATAGTCGTCGTCGCCAGTCGCCTCCGCAGCACGGTCTGCTGTGCGCTTGACGACGTCGCGGATGGCGCTCTTCGTGATGCCGACCAGGGGCTCGTCGCGGGCGACGTCCTCGGCAGTCTGGTAGCGGTGGATGTCGGCTTCGACGTCGGCGGGGAGGTAGGCGTCGCGGGGCTTCCCTCCGGTCCCAGTCGTATCTTTGCCCTCGGGGACGCGGAGCCGATAGTGGTCGCCGTCCTCGGTGCGCTTGACGTGCTTGGGGCAGACCTGCGCGATCTCGAACGCGCGGAGGCCGACGTAGCCGCCGAGCTGGATGATGAGGTCGTCGCGGTGGGTGGCTGCGTGCCGACGGAGACGCTCGAGTTCGGCGTCAGTCATCCAGACCTTGTACTGGTCGTCGGTGCCGGTCGCTTCCAGTCTCATGCCGAGTTTTTGGACAAGCCGGCAAGAGAGTTCAGCGAGTCGATACGTGTCGGGGTGTTCTGCGTCCGTGAGACCCGTGATACTGGTGCTGCAGGTGGGGACTGTTGACGAGTTGTATGATAAACCGGCATTATAACGTCAGATGGACGATGCGTATAAGAAACCTCGTCAGACATACAGCCGACTACGCGGTGATCCCACATCGAAAACCGTAGCCCACGAATTTCGAAAATGAAGAAGTGGCCTGGTTCTGTTTGGAGACAAATTCACCCGAGTGTTTGAGTCAGGGACATCACTTGATGCTTGAGCTTGGGTCTTGGTCCTGGTCGTCGCCAAACAGTTGCTCCGCGATGGCAATTCCGGCACCAAAGCCAATCCCAGCTAAGAGTGCTCCAAACACAACAGACTCTGGGTCGTCTGATTCTTCAGCCTCGTTCTGGACCTCCTTCAGATGCTTGCTGACGGTATTGCGTGAGATGTTAAGCTCATCAGCGATCTCTTGCTTCGTGTAATCAAGCGCCCGCATTTGGACGATTTTCCCTCTCGTCTCATCGCTGATTTTGGCTGGCATGGGCGTATTGCACACTATGGCTCCCCCAATATAAGAAACCTCACGGTATCCGTGCAGACTAGGCCATAGCTTTAAGTAGGTTTGTGCATAACGACAAAATGGGGCTGGAAGAGCCCCAGTACAAAATGACCAATCGGAACGCAACATCGATTGAACCGACGGATAGCACACAAACGTTTGACCTCTTAGGCGCCCAGTCGTCGAATAACGACCTCGACGACGAAGCCCTCCTGGACCTTGGAGGGGGTGCCGCGATCCTGATGGGAGTCCGTAGCTTCCAGAACGGCAACCCTGGTCGTGGGACGCAACTCGTCAGCGTCGGCTTGGCTGCGATTGGCGGCCGCCGCGTCCTCAAGAACTACTTCTCAAACTGACTGTTTACTACATTCGTTCGCGCGGATTCACTGTCTCTTGAGTCGAGATAACAGGAACGCGTAGGTTTACGTCCCGCTGTTGGTGGCCGAGAAGTGCACCGGAAGCAGTGAACGTAGGTGGAGGGTTTTTCATCACCGCCTGAGGATGGACATCGCATGGCAAATCGGACATGTGACGATTGTGGCGAGTCGTTCCAAACGCTCACGAAACTCCGACTCCACGACTGTCCTGGCGGGGACGGGCCGTTCCTCGAGGCGCTCCTTCCCGAACCTCAACCCGAGGAACTCCCCGAGCGAATCATCGAGACCGACGAGTTCCAGGCCCTCAAAGACGACGACCGCATCGACTCCGTTATCAACATGATGGACTTCCCGCTCCCCGACGAGAAGGAAGCCATCTCCTTCCTCGTTGAAATCGATGGGCATGCCTACGGCCTCCACTGCGACCACGAGACGGCAGAATGGGACATCATCGCAGAAGGCGACGACACTGACCGAGTGCGGGCGGCACACTCTGATTGGGTGTCGAACGATGTTGAGAAGGTCACCGGTAGCGCAACTGATCCCGAGGTCCTGGACAATATTGAGGTCCCGGACGAGATCACGACCGACTGCAGTATGTGTGGGGGGACGCACGAGCTGACGGCACAGCCCGAGTCCATCACAACCGTGGCGGGTGTCTTCGAGTACGAAGGGTTCTGCGAAGAGACTGGGAATCCAGTCATCGTCACAAAGTCCGGCAGTGAGTTCATCGACAAGTAGCGGGAGAAACAGACCTACATCGAACTGCTGGTGAAACCACTAGCGAGGGGCGGTATCACGAAGAGTGGCAGAGCAACGGGCCCTCTGGGAGTGAACGCGAGGAGCGGTGATGACGCAAGCACCCTCCCAAAGGCAGCGAATCAGGGCAGCGCACGATCTTCCACAGCTAGGGGTGGTTCTTGATATCACTCCGAATCTCTCGCAGGATTTCCTCTTTGATGTCTGAGGACACGTTCTTTAGCTCGGTGCGGAGCGCATCCTCGAGTGCACGACCGCTGTCTACGCGAGCCGCGACTTCCTGAATGACGACATCCACGCGAGCCTCCTGACTCTTTGAGAGATCCGGGGAGTTCCCTGAACCAGGTCCCGAGAGGTTGTTCTGGAACATCATTGCGAGGTCCTGGGCTTGTGCATCATTGGTGATGTAGCTTGGAAGTCCAGCGCTTCCCGTGGAGTTAGGAGCACCGACGGTGACCTCTTTGCCGCTTGGCGTTTCGAACGATGTCGGTCCGGGCCTATGGCCGGGGGAGACGGAGGCCTTTCCCGATGGGTCACGCGTCCCCTCGGGAACCGGTTCGCCGTCAGGGTTGAGGTTGAGGATACTCAGAAGTTCGTCAACAACGCCGTCGCTTCCGCCCGGGCGCTCGGAGGGCCAGAACCCGTCGGGCGGTTCGAGGTCGGGCCAAAGGTTGTTTGGTTCGCTGATGTCTGGCCAGATTTCATCGCCGGGCGCGCTGATACTCGGGAACAGATTATCTGGTGGACTAAGGTCGATTCCAGCGAGTTCCGACGTCAGTGTGTCCGCGGCCTTTCGGCCAATCTGGTCGCCACCAATACCACCTGCGATCCCGCCGACGATTGCGCCAGCTCCAGCACCAACTGCGGTTCCGGCTCCCGGAACGACTGACCCGAGTGCGCCACCGGCTGCGGCACCGGCTTTCGCGCCGCCGAGTGCGCCCGCAGTACTTCCGAGGAACCCGCCAAGAGCGTTGGCGCGCCCCTTGTTCGTGTCTTCGCCGAGCATCTCCGCACCGTAGATCGCCGTGTTCAGCATCGGGATGCGTCGGCCGAGTCCCTTCGACGCACCCTTCAGGCCACGCGCCAGACCGCCTTTGCCCTTCGACAAGACCGTCGCAAGGAGCCCACCACCACCGGCAGCAATCGATCCGGCAGTGAATCCAGATGTTCCACCGAGGAGTCCGCCCCCTCCACCGCCGCCGGTGGTGCCGATCTTCCGGAGTTCGTCGTGGATGTCAGCCAGTATGCCGGTCTGGTCGTCGAGGGCGTCCAGCGCGCCAGCGCCGCCGGCGAGGCTGGCAGCGCTAGATCTGTCACCGGTCCCCTGCTGGGTCGCTTCCACGGGAATTGTGACGTCACCAATCGACTTGTTCAGCTCGCGCTCCGCGTCTCGCTTCTCTCGGTCAGGGATTCGAATGCCGGCTTCGACCGTGAACTGAGTCGTCATGCGCTTCCCTCCGTTGCTGCGGTGTCCGACCCGCTCGGCGGTGGGAGTTCGACGTCGATCCCGAAGTGCTGGCCGGCGTACGCGATGGTCGTACGGAGCTCCCGCACCATGCGTGCATCAATCTGCGAGAAGTCTTCCTTCAGGTCCTCGACGTCGTCGCGGTCGAACAGCGCGCGTCCAGCGCGGAACGCCTCTTCGAGCGCCCGGATGTACGCGTCCCCATCCTCGGCGCGTTCTTCGGCTGTGCTGGCCGCACGGAGCGCCTCTCGAAGCTCGTGGGCTTCCGGTGAGGTGTCTGTGCTGTCGGGGGTGCCGTAGGCTTCGAGAAGGAGTGTAGTGAGATAGTAGACGCGGCTAATCTGGAGCATCGTTTCGTCGGCAGTGTCGTTGTCGAACTCGGCGTCCACGTCCAGTTCGACGTCCTCGATAAGGCGGGAGCGCACGTCAGTCACCCCCAGCTGGGAGCGCGACGTGAGTGGCGAGGTCAGTCGCGGTGAGGAGTTCCTGGAAGTCCGCCGACGCCGTCAGTTCAGTGATGTCGCGGGGTGTATCGTCTGGCATGCTGGCGTAGTGAGGTGGTTCTGCTGTGTTCCTGGGGAGTCCATGCTGCTCAGTCGTCGTTGGTGTGGGCGTCGAGCAGAGTGTTGATGGCCTGGTCGTAGTTGGGAAGCCCCTGGTCGTCGCGGAAGGCGGCGAGTCGGTCTCTGGTTTCGGACGTGAGTGGCCCGACGGTGGTTCCTCCAACTACCATACTCGTACCCACGGCCCGCCGGCAAATATATTTATCCAGTCCGATTAACCCATAATCAGAATGGTTAACTCTGAGACGCCGCGAGGAATCCTGACCGAGGCCGACCGCGAGTACCTCCGTTTAGACAGCATCGAACGCCGTGAGAAACACAGCCGCCCAAACCAAAGCCAACGCTGGAGCAAGATCGAGGAACGCACCCGAGCATCCCTCCAGGACCTCGCCACCCTCTACGAACACCTCCCGGCAAAACGCCGCGAAAACGTGTTCCGGCCCGTCAGTAAGGCCTCAGCCCCGTTCACGCTAGACGTTCTCCTGATGCGTGGCTTCGGTTTCCTCGCGGTGGGCGCACTCGAACAGTCGAACCGCGACCTCGACGACGAGGAGTACTACAGCCGAATCTTCGAGGGCGCAATCCAGCACGTCTTGGGGACACATCCATTCGAGGAAGCGACTATCGAGGTGGACGTCACGATCGACGACTGGACCCCCACCGATGAACAACACATTCAGAACGCGGATCTCTGCGAGCTCTCATTCGGAACGCTGCACGGACTGTACCTCACCCAGGAGATTACTGAGGAAGAGTTCCAGGAGGCCATCTGCGAGAAACACGGTGACGAGTAAGGCCCGCCGGCGTCCATCCGGCGGCAGTGTGACGTCACCCTGACAGAGTTCTGGCTCAGGAGTGGCGTCGGGGCGACATCAGAGCTATCGAACAAGGCAGATGCACGCGTGCCCAGTGGTCAGAGCGTCACTCCTCGGTCAGTTCGAACTCGACACTCCCCACGTCCGAGACTTCCTGATTCTGATTATCCCGGATGAGCATCTCCGCTGTATAGGTACCTGTCCCCCAACCGGCCGAGTCGAACGCAAGATATGACTCCCATGGTGCCCAGCCGTTCGACTCAGTTACCTGCTCGTCACTGTCCGTCCGAATCGCCACCCGATTATTCTCCGCGTCGTAGATCTCCACCTGGCGGAACGTATCGTTGGTCTGGTTCTCGGCCCAGTACCAATAGCGAGATGCGATAGAGACGGTCGAGCCCACCGAGGTCTGAGCAATCCGGTTGTCGATGGCGTCGCCGAAGGTCTCCCAGCCGCTCACCAGATTCGTCTCCGTCATAATCGGGGCTTTACTCCCCGGAATATCGATTGTCTCCGCCCCTCGATCTCCAAGCCGGTAGTACACGAGAACAGGCTCCTCGTAGACGATTTCCCCACTCGTCCACGTCTGACGTTCACCAGCAGGGATCTCCAACTGAGCCGAAATTTCAGACCAGTCCTCGGGCTCAGGACCGTACGTCGCGTAGACAAACAGATCCCCAGTCCACGTCCCCGATGCCCCACCAGTGTTCTCAACTTCGATGTCGATGCGGGCAGGCTCTCCGATAGCCACCGAGCCAGGCGCAGACACCTCAACAACCTCGAACGAGGGCGACCCACTGGTTGTCGTGGTCTCAGTCTGCGTGCTAGGAGAAGACGAGGGGCTTGAGCTCGTGCACCCAGCAAGGAGAGACGCCCCACTGCCAGTGATCGCCGCGAGATAGTTTCGCCGACGCATATCGTGGTAGTTTGAGTGGAATTACTAAAAGGACAGTGACAGGACCGGAGTGGTCCCAGCCGGCACCTGGAACGCCCTCATCACCGCGTGCTGATGCTATCCAGTTGTTTTTCGAGGGTGCTGACCTTCCGGCTGAGTTCTCGGAGGTCCTTGTCGATCTTCCGTTCGAGCTTCTTCAGATCAACATCGTACGTAGGGCTGTAGTTGATCTTGGGCTGCTGGCGGCTCTTCTCTCGGGCCGTGTTCTTTCGCCGGGACGACCCAGAGCTCGTCTTACTCCGGCCGGACGCCTTGTGGCCGCTCTCACCACCGCCGTGCCCACGGAGTCGCTGAAGCGCCTGCTGCTTGCCCTGCTGGCGCTCGCTTGTCGAGAGCGAGTCGCTGTTGTTCTCGGGAGTGACGGTCATCGAGAAGCTCTGGTTTTCGAGCGCCGCCTCCTGGCGCTCCGTCTGCGTCATGTTCTGGAACTTCTCCCGGGCGGTCAGCTCGCTGCTGGTGGAGGTGTTCGCGTTGTACGCCTCCATGATGTCGGTCGGGCCTCTGGGATTCCAGCCCGTTGCTGTCCCTGAGGCCCCACGGTCTACGTTCGTGGTGTTCTCGGGGTCAGTCCCGCCCCAGTTGAAGTTCACTTTCCCGCCGGAGAGAATCTCGGTGATTGAAATCGTGCCGAGCAAGCCGGCGAGGGCACCAGCTGACAAGCCAGTCAGGAGCGTCCCCATGCCGACTGTGCCGAGGAGTCCGCCGAGCGAGCTGCCGCCGCCGACGCCAGCCAGCATTCCGCTCAGGCTTGTCGTCCCGAAGTAGCTCCCGAGTGCACTGCCACCGACGGTCCCGGAGAGCAGGCTGCTGACGCCCATCGTCCCGAAGTAGGAGGCGAGTGCGCTGCCGCCGAGTTTGCCGGCGATGATGCTGCCGATCTGGTAGGTGCCGATGCCCAGCGTGACGGTCCCGATGGCACCCTCGATAACGCTGGAGTCCAGCATCCCGAACGTCAGCATGTTGCCCAGTTCGATGGGTGCACTCACGAGGTCGTCTTTCGTCAGCGTCCCTGTGACGAGGTCCTTGCTCAGGTCGGCCGCTGTCACCAGCGTTGCGAACGCTGGGACACGGGTGATGAGCGACTTCAGGGAGACCGATGTGACGAGTGAACCCAGACTCGTTTTTCCGAGGAGGGTGCCCAGGCCGCCCTTCAGCGCGGAGAACACGCCAATCGGGAGCAGCGAACTCATCATCCCGCCGCCTCCACCGCCGCCGCTCATCGCGCCACGCTCGGCGTAGTCACGGATATCGTGGAGGAGCGTGTTCCGTTCCGCATCGAGTTCCGCCGTCTCCTGGAGGAGTGACGTTGACTCGGTGAAGCTCTCACTCAGGCCCTCGGTGACACCCGTCGTAACTCCGCCAGCACGGCCGCCGGACAGCATGGAGCCAGGGCGGTCAACGTTCGCCCCGACTGTCACAGGGTCCGCGGACAGCGTGGTTTGGAGGTCGCTACGTGCCTGTTTGACGCTCTGCTGGTCGAGTTCGACGAACAGGGAGGCGGTTGTGGAGAAGTCAGTCATTGGTCAGGTGTCGGGTTCATGTGCTCCCAGATCGCCGGGACCGCGTCCATGAACGCGGAGACGTCTCGCCACGAGTAGTCCTCGATCGCGTCTGGGGGGTGGCCGCAGTACATGAGCAGCGCTCGCGTCCAGGCTAGCTTTGCGTCTTCGCTGACGCCTCTCTTTCCGCGAGCCGCTGCGCGAATCCGTTTCCCTCGATGTCAGGGGTGGAGATGTCGTCCACGCGGCTGCGCAGCCACTTGTGGAAGTGCGGTGGGAGGTCGTCGGCGACAGTCCGGATCTTCGCGGTGAAGTCGTCGTCTTCGTCGATGAACGGGGCGTCAACCAGCCCCATCGCCGCGAAGAGGATTTCACTGGAGCCCGCCCGCCCCATGCTGGGGTCGTCGTCGCCGTCGAGCGTGTCACGGACTTCAGCGTACTCGCCGGCGGAGAGGGAGCCGACGGTCACTTCCTCGTACGGGCGGTCGTCGTGGTCGCCTTCAACGGTGACTGCGGGGTCGTCCTCGGTATCGTCGTCGGGGTCGGTGAGCGCCCATTCGAGGCCGGCGAGCTGGCGTTCGAGGGTAGCAGCCTCTTCGAGTTTCGGCTGGTACATGGGACTCCCCTCGCCGAGCGCGGCGACTTCGTCAGCGAGCTCGTCCAGCTCGTTGTCGATGCGGTTGTACTCTTCGCGGAGGTCGTAGGTCTGGGTTGTTCGAGGCATGGTCAGTCACTGCTGGAAGGACCGGACGTAGGCCGGCGGGTGGATTGGGGCGTGTGGCCTGCACGCTCGGAGTCCATGGACTCCACCACCTCCACCACCGGCGAGTCCGGTGTGTCGTCGCGCTGGTAGAACTCGACGACGACTTCCAACCCGCTGAGGTGGTCGATGGCAAGGGGGTGTGTCTGCGGGTCGGTCGCTGGCGTTGAGTCCGGTCCCTCCATAGCGACTGAATGGAAGCATTACAGAGACTTTTAACTGCCTGTGATGGTACCGTTACACCATGTCGGACGACGACTCAAGTGGCAATTTCGGCCGGCCTGCATACACACTGACGGACGCCGAGCGGACGTACCTCCAAACGGGTGACACCGGCTCGTACCGCGAGTCTGTCCTCGACGAGAAGATCGAGGAGAAAACCAAGCGCCTCGGGCAGCGCATCAACAACCTGCTCCGAGACGTCGAGCTGCTCCGGCCCGACCAGCGAGATGCGTGGCGGGACCCGTGGCTGGACTTCCTCGGCCGCGACCCGCCGTCGCCTGCGCCCGAATACTCGCGGCGGGGAGAGGTGACGGACATCACCGCGAAGGAAGCCTCGGATGACGCGCTTTGGAGAGCCTACACGTACGGCCGGCGGGAGGACCATTGGCGCGAGACCTCGGCGGCATCAGAGGTTGGCGGCGACCTTGCCCGGCTCGCTCACCAGTTGACGATCTACCCGTGGCAGGAAGGCGATGAGGTGAAGCCAGAGCTCAAAGACGACATTCACGTGGAGTTGGTCTGGGGGTTCATTCGAACCCTGCTGGTCGATACTCGCATCGCAGGGACTGCGATGCGCGAGGGGCGAGAAGAACGGATGGATGCGCTCATGTCAGAGCTCGTTGAGCGCCATGAAGCGGGCTATGAGCGCGACCGAGACTTCTTCGACGAACGAGAGCAACGCAAGAAGCGGACCAGAAAATGGGGCAAGGTCGAATCCGAGATGCAGAATCGCATCGAGGAAATCCTCCATGAAGAGGGAATCCTCACCTGCAACCTCGGGGGAGATACGACAGACAACCCCCGAGCTATCATGGTTGACCGCGTCCTCGGGCTCATCTTCAGCGAGCTTGTTGACTCCGAGTACGGCCCCATAAGCGCTGGACTCCGCGACGACTTCCGTGCTGAGTACGGGCCCGTCGAAGAGGTAGACATCGGGGACATCGTCACTCGGGAGCGAGTCCTGGATGCGGTTGAACAGAACCGCCTCCTCCTCGAGGGTGAACTGAAAGCAATCTACCGGGAGGACCGTGACTTCCTGGAGGACACTATTGTCCGGGACTTGGACCCGGTTGCGGTGCTCGAGGAGGTGCACGAGCAGCCGGCACCTAGTTCAGTGGAGATCGCGTCCACGCTGGACACCAGGAAGGCCCTCGTGACGGAGGCCTGCAACAAGCTCAGTGGGGAGACCGAATTCGCCAGCCCTGGCTGGTCCGGGGAACACGTCGTGACAGGGTCGCCGTCCGGCTGGGAGCTCACGCCGTACGGACACCTACTGGTACCCGGTCTCATTGGAGTTAAGTCCACCACGGATCGGTCACGGCCAGAGCTCCTCGACGAGGCCGCAGCGCAACTAGACATCGAAGAGCACGCGTTCACGAGATAGGCAGTTCAGCGCCAGTCCTCAGGACTGCTCGTTCGGTCGGCTGATGATATCGACGTCGCCGTCGAAGCGGTCCCGGATCGGGTCCACATGGCTGTCGCCGGTGAAGAAGACGACCCCTGAGTGATCGTCTGCAACGTCGCGGAGGTCGCTCGTCATCTTCTGCTCTCGCATCCGGTAGTAGATTCTCGTCGAAAAGTGCGCGACGGCGACGTTACAGACTAACACAACGGGGATGATGATGGCCGAAAGGACTGCGATGGTGTAGAGAGAGACTGACGTGAGCAGTACTGCGCTGAGAAGAAGAAGCGTCCCCCATGCGGAACCGAGTGTGGCCACCCAGGAAATCAGGGTCAGGTACCACGGTTGGAGTTGTACTCGGCGGCGGTGGGAGATGTCGGTGAACTCGACTGGTAGCCCGAAGTCCTCAGCCACCTCTTCGACAACGGTTGTCTGGTCGCTGGTGACGACCCGATCAGCCGCGGTGCGCTTACGATAATTGGAAATTGCCCGAAGCCTCCCCATGATGGCGTAAACCGGGTTCTTGAGTTCTACCCATCCTGAGGGGTCAGGGTTCTCGTCACCCTTCTCAGCGTGCTCGATGACGACGACGTCGGCAGCCGCAGGGATAGTTGAGTGAAGACGCTCCTCGACGCCCTCGCGGCGGTCGGTGTGGTTGTCGCCGAACACATAGATAGTGGTGTCCCCCGGCATCGCCTCTGGTGGGTTACGGCGAGAAGTCGCCGGTGGCGTTGTGGGCCGAGTCCGTCTCGGCAAGCGCTTCCTGCTGCACCTCTGCCTGCCGGCGGACGCGAGACAGGTACGTGCGGACGGTGTCCTCGCTGACGTCGAACTCGGCGGCAGCCCATTCGACGCTCGTGCTGGGGGACCGCGCGATGCAGTACGCCACGATCGCTTCCTGGCCGCGTCGAGCGACCCGCGGTGGGATGCCGCGGTCACCGGTTTCTTTCTCGTTGAACATATCGGCAACCCAGTAGACGTCGGCGTAGAGCTCGGCGAGCTCTGGGTCCTCGAAGCGGACGTCGTTCTCGTAGAAGAAGAATTCCACCTCGTAGTATGCTCCGGAGAGGGATTCTTCGTCGGGGATCTTCCAGATTCGAACTTTGTCTTGGTCGTTGCGGTAGATGGTCGCGTCGTCGGGCAAGTCCGGCATGTTCGACAAGTTGTGGACGTTGCTTATCAATCTGTTCCCGGCTGAGGGGAGAGTCTCCTCGGCGGGCACCGGCGCATCGAGAGCGCGAGAACCAGAGTCGCGCCCCGATCAGATCACTCGTCGCGGTCGTCGAGGAACTCGTCGGCGGCCGCATTCAGCATGAAGTTCACCGCCGCGTTCCGGCTCGGCAGATGATGCTTCTCCTGAACACGCTCGACGTCGTCCAAGAGGTCGTCGGGAATGCGCTGGGTGATGCGTGTCCGCCCCGCCTCCTCGTCGTCGGTGCTACTGTCGGTGTCGGCGGCTTCTTTCTCGGACGCTTCAGTCGCTTCGTCGATGATGCTGTCTCGTGACATAGGTGTGGGGTCTTAGTGACGTCAGTCTGGCGTCAGTACGGTGTCATTCAGTGGTCGGCTCGACGTCTGCCTGCGGGTTCGCGTAGTCGATCTTTTCGGCCAGCGGGGCGGAGATTTCGGGGTCGTCCAGCTCGGCGTACCGGTAGGCCCCCAGGCCGAGGAGGTTCGAGATGGCGGCGACCATCACAGCCGGGACGCCCTCGCTGCGCTCGTAGACGACGTCGAACGCATCCGAGGTGAGCGGGTCCACCGGGAGCTCCTCGTAGGCGTCGTGAGGGTGGTCAGTCACCGTGGCGACACGCCGCTTGTAGAGTTCGTGGGCTTGATCCTTGTCCAGCGGTTCAAGTTCGAGCTCGTAGCTGACACGGCGCTGGAACGCGCGGCCGTCGCTGCCGAGGCCACCGATGGCCTCCCACTGTGACGTCATGCCGGTCATGATGACGCGGACGCTGTCGAGGTCGTTGAGGAACTGGATGACGTGCAGGGTGTCCTTGTCGTTGAGGCCGAACTCGTCCACGCCGATGAGGATCTCGCGGTCGTCCTCTGCAAGGGCGTCGGCGACCTTCCGCTCGGTGAGCTTCGTCGAGGATGACTTGCCGATATCGAGTTGGTCGGCGACGATGGCGATGAGCTCGTAGGCGGTGACGTTGTGTTCGCCGACGCCGAGGGTCTCGTACTGGTCGGCGTAGGAGTCCAGGAGCATCTGGAGGAGTGTCGTTTTGCCCACGCCGGAGTACTCCGAGTGGATGAGGACCGGGCCAGTGTAGTCGGTGAGGTGGCTGGCGATGTCCGCGATGCTGCCCTCGCTCGGGAGGACGTATTCGTCCATCGAGGGGGCGCGGGCGAACGGGTTCTCGGTCCAGCCGAGGTGGTTCAGGTAGGCCTCTCGTTCTGAATCGGTCGCTTCTGCGATTGCCTGTATGCGGTCAGCCATGGGGTTCGACGTCAGAACGAATGCAGGGTGACGTCAAAAAGGTGCGTCGGTCTGGCGTCAGACAGACGCCACCCCCGCGAGTGTTAACCAACATTCGACAGGCACGCCTCCCCAGTTGTAGGTTAAGAATGGGAGCCCATGGTGGACGACCGCCGGGAGTACATCCGGGCAGCAATCCAGAAGGACGTCGAGGACGAGTGACCCCGCTGTGAGGAGAGACAACAGCGGGAGGCCACCAGCGTCACACTGTTGTGACGCCGGGGCCGGTGTGGGTGTGACGAGAAAACGGTAGAGTTCGAGCACGTTTTCGGCCAAAACTAGGGCTGTGAGTCGGGGCTGTGAGTTTACCCAGCAGTAGCGAACCGCAGTTTACAGCACCACACTTGGTGCAATTCGAATCAGCCAGCAGTCGGCCGATTCTCATCATCACACCCAGGCTGTTACCCGCCGTCACAACAGTGTGACGCCGGCGGGGGCTTCCTGGTCGTCCACCGGTTCATTCCTGTGCCTCCTCTAGGCGCTGGTAGAACTCGTTGAACCCGTCGAGGTCCGCAGCCAATTCCAGCGCTCCGTCGCGGCCTGTCTGCAGCGTCAGGAGGTTTTCCTCATCACGGGCGTCCCAGTCCTGTTTCTCATCGTGGGGCGACGTCAATTTCGCCGTCCACATCATCGCACGCTTCACCGTCTCGTTCGGCCAGTCCGAGCGGTCGGTCGTCTCGGTCAGGATGGTGCGGACGTCCGATGACGATAACACCAGCTGTGATCCGCCGCGGGTCTCGGCATACCCACCGAACTTCGGGAAGATGAGTGTCGCCCGGGCCTTGTTCGCCGAGAGGTCACCGCCGCCCCGGCGCTCGGCGATCTTGCGCTCGATGGGGAGCTCCTCACCGTCGAACTCCCCGCGGACGACGACGTCCGCCTCACCGTCTTCGAGCTGGCGGACGCGTTCTTCGAGGTAGTCGAAGTCTTCCTCGTGAGTGCGGTCGTCGATGGCGGCGTACGGGTAGACGGTGTTCCCGGTCTCGGAGGCAGTGATGCCGAGGTCTTTGGGATTCGGGCCCTCCCATTCGACGTCGGGGCGTTCGTCGAGTTCCTCCTCCAACTTGTCAACCTGGGCTTCGAGGTCGTCCACCCGCTCTTGGAGCTGGTCGTTTTCGTTCTGGAGGCGCTCGACCTCACCGACGAGCGTGCGGAATGCAGCTGCAGTGTCGCCCTGTTCGAACTGTTCTTCGGCGTCGTGGATGGCGTCTGTCGTACTCATGATATCAGTGGCGTCCTCAAACGCAGTGACAGACACCAGGGTGGGTGATTGCACAGCGCCGCCGCTACTCGCGTGGGCGGAACCTTTACATCAGCCGCGAGAATAGACCCAGGTGACCAAGCCTGAGGGGTGGAGCGTACCACCCCGGGGGGTCCATTCTCCCTGGCGCTTCGTTGCGTAGCGGAGCCTATCTTGCTCTACACCGTTCTTGAAACCGGCGCGGTATAAACGTAAGCCCCAGCGTCTGACGCTACCCCCGAATAATCCTTAACCAACATTTGCGGCGGGACACCCGTATTTGTTGGTTAAGTCTGGCGGGACTCGGCCACCCCAGCGGCGCGCCTGACACCGGCTACTCGCCCGTGTTCGGCGTCTCCTCCAGCAGCCCGATGTAACGGTCGTGGTCGTCCGCGTACCCAGTGAGCGACGCGTTCCCCTTCGAACGCTCATCCACTACCGTCCGCAGCGTTTGGATGTCCCGCCGTAATTTCCGCGTGACCTTGTCCTCCTGGTGGTCCACCATGCCTTCCAGCCGCCACGTCGCCATGTCCAACGCCTCCATCGCCCGATACAGGTCGGCGAGTGCCTTCTCCATCTCCGCCTCGGGATACTGGTCGTCGGGAATCTGCTGCTTGGACGGTAGCCGCGCCTCCTCCTTTTCTGGCATACCCCCGGATTGGACCCCCAGAACAAAACTACACGGCCCCCTGGCTGTGGTCGAACATTGATTCTGCCCTCTCGGTGCACCTTCAAGTGCCACCGATAAATACCGGCTCAGTATGGTGTCTACAGTTCTCATATCGTCCATCGTCAGCGCACTCCTCAGCGGCGGCATCTCCTACGTCGTGTCTAGCAAGGTCGCCGAGGAGCAAGTCGAGGCCCAAATCCGGCTGGAAAACGAACAACGGCTACGGAATTGGTACGAGGAAACTATTGCACTTGTTCAACGAACCAGCGACGACTGGTGGGACGTCATGACCTCCGGTGAGAAAGACTACGAGGTTGACGCCAAGGAGAAGTTCCTCAATCGGCGCGACGAACTCCGAGAACACGCAGCCAAGGGGCGAGGGATACAAGCCGACGAAGACATCGTCCAGGATCTCCAGACAGCGGCCAGCGCGATCGGGCATGCAGTCAGCGAGCTTGACTCCGGGAAGTCACTCGCCACTATCGAGAAGGAGCAACTCATCCCCACACTGAACTTGATCGAGGACGCTTGCAAGAAGAAGGATCTCCTCTCGGACGAGTAGCGACTACGAGCCGTCGCCGCGCTCGACCGCGAGTGTCTGCTCGCTGGAGGGTTCGAACGCCAGCAGCTGGTCGCCCGCCCAGACTGTGACTTCCGGCGGGTCCTCCCAGTCGATCTCCTCGACGTCGATGCCGAGCGCGTCCAGGACATCCCCGGGTAGGACAAGCCGCAGCGTGCTCCCGTCCGCCCCCTCGTGTTTGACGTTCCGTGCCAGCGGCTCCCGGCGACCATCCACGGTCTCCTCACTCCCTATCGCGGGAACCAGCCCCAGCTCGTCAACAGCCGCTGGGTCGAACCGGAATGAACCACCGCCTTCGAGGCCGGCCTCCCGAATCGCTTCAGTGATCGAGACGATCACCGACCAGTGCTCGTCCGTCCCCTGGCGACGAAGCGGAGCTGTCCCCACCTCACGGATGTCCACGTCCTCAGCCATACGTCGTGTGTGCTTGCTCACGATGGAATACCTCTCGGGTTTGCGGGCGCGTCCCGCGGATGTCCCACGCGCCGACTCGAACGGCGACGACGTCCACGTAGGGACGCCGCCCGACCGCGGCGTGGGCGGCGGCTTCATTCGAAACGCGGGGGGCGAATCCCCACGTCCATGGGGTTGTGTTGTTTCAAGATGCAGCGTGCCCCCGGCAAGGCGGCGGCCTTCGTCCATGAGGGTTGTTTCTAGACGCAGCGGCGCGATCCTACTGCGTCACCTCCACCGGCTCCTTAGCAGCAATCCACGCCGCCCGGTCTCCCGGATGATGTACTCGTCAGCCTGCACGACCACGTTGGGACCAGCATCACCGCCGTGAGGAGCGGCTGTTTGCTCGACCGCCGTGCGGGAAAGTTCGAACGCGCTTCATGCCCTCGTCACTTCATGCCCTCGAACTCGTCCTGGTCGTGAACCGGAGCGGTGACCTGGAGGCGGCTCTCGGGGAACGCATACTGCTTGAGGTCGGCGAGCCGCTCGGTCTCCCGCTGGGGGTAGACGACCTCGACGACGTCGTCGGTCGCGGGATAGCCGGGGTTCACGTCAGCGACGGTCTTCTGCGAGCCGTCCAGGCGGTACTCGCTGGCGGTGTGGCTGGTCCGCTCGACGACGACCATCGTCGCGCCCTCGTCTTCCTCGCGGTCCGTGACGTGGTCACCAATGCGGACTGATGGGTCCTCGATGGTCTCTCGGCCGTGCTTCTCCACGACCTCCGCAGGGGACGTCGGCTGATCCTCGCTGTCAGGCATCGGCATCCCCCTCCTGAACGTCCGCGAGGGCGTCCGTGAGCGCGTCCAGTGCATCGGCATCAAGTTCGACGCTCGCTCGGTAGTCGTCGCCGACAACCTGCAGTGTCGCATGCGTCTCCGCCTCGGAGAGTGGCTGGGTGTCGGGCGACTCCAGGATGACCGAGGCGTCGCTGTCCGCACTCATGCCGACACGGTCATCGACGATCCCGACGGTCGCGGTGGCGTCGGTCACAGGCATCAGCCTTCGACCTCCATGGTGGCTGCGAGCGCCTTCTGGACGTCGTCGATGAGGTCACCGAACGACGTGTCCGTGGTGCTCTCCTCGACGTATCGGCGGACGACGGTCCGCTCATCCAGCTGGTACTCGGAGCGCTTGTCCGCGCGATTCGGGCGGTCCTCCGTGGAGTACCGGAGTGCGCCATCGTAGGGGATTGTCTTGATGGCGACGACGTCGCCGTCCTCGACGAAGAGACTCCAGTCACCTGGCTCGTCTGCGCGTTCGATGTGTTCGCGCATCAGGCATCAGCCTCCGTGGGGTCGATGCTGTGCCGGGTCACGAGCGCGGTCTCGATCCGGTCTGTCCGCGGGGCGCTGTGTGGCGTGTCCTGGTGGCCGTCCACGCTGATGCTTGAGGCGAAGCGCTGCGGCGTCACCTCGACGCCGTGGGTGCCCGTTTCGGTGACGCGCGCGTCGTAGTCGCGGGAGACGCGGCGCTGGCCGTCCCGGCGGACGTAGAGGACGTGGACGGTCCACTCTTCGGCGCGGCCTTGTTTGCGGCCAGCGAGGACGTCGGGGTCGCTGGCGAGCTGGCGCTCGACGGTGTACAGGACTGGGTAGTACCGTGTCTCGCCGTCCTGGACGGGTTCGTCGTGGCCGGTGGTGAGCCACGCGCTGGGGATGATGCGTGGGTCGGTTTCGTCGTTCGGTGCGGGTGGGGTGCGTGCCGCGTGGTCGGTGCCGGCGTGGGCCGGCTGCGTTTCGGGTGCCATGGGGTTCGAACCGGGACTCCTCTGTCCCTATCACTACATTGTAGTGATACGGGTTTAAGTCCTTCGTTGCCCCCCGCCTCCCCCAGTCCCATCAACAAACAGAGGGGTGTCACCCAACCGGGTGTCACTGTCCACCCGGCCGGGTGACACACTAAACGCACGCGACAACCGCCCTACCCCGCGAAAACCCCGGCTCAATTTTACGCGCGCGTACGCGACCCTCCCCCGGGGAGAGCGCGAGACCCAGAACTCTGGCTCTTCAGGGGGGAGGGGGAGGGGGTGGACGACACTCTCTCAAACACCCGTAACCTACGGGTACACAGCCCAGTACGAGCGTCACCCGGTAGATGACAACCGGGTAGACAGGGTAGACACCTACCGGCAGAGTGGTCGGTCTCGTATAGCGGCTCCAGACCCCTCCCCCACAGAACGGTCACACACCAACCGACGGGTCACAGACGCGCGTTCAATGAAGAGCGCTCCACCAGCGATGGCGACAGGCCACCGACCTGGTCGATCGAGGACTACCGAAGCGGGACGTCCAGCCGCTGCCGACGACTTACTCGACGCGGAGCCTCACACCCATCGCTCTGCCTCGTTCGTGTGGCGCTTCATCGGGCCGAGCAGCGCCTTCTGATACCACTCTTCGCGGACCGATTTGAGTTCGTCAAGGAGCTCCTCGTACGTCTCCTGGTGCATGCCCTTCGGGCGGTCTGGAATCGTCGCCTCGATACTCTCCGGATGGGCAGGCTCCGCACCGAGCTTCTTCCGAACGCGATTGTATCGCATCCGGAGTGTTCGGTCGTCGTTCCCTGACGCCCGCGAGGACGAGTACGCGACGTCGTGGCAGTCCCGACAGGCGAACTTCCTCGCCGCCGGCGGCCAGTAGAGGATCCCGACGCGGTCGCCGCAGCGCGGACACTGCCACCAGGGCCGCGTTCCACCGAAGTTGCACTCGGTGCGGGTGACCCGGATGGCGTAGTTGTGTTCGACCGTCTCGCCGTCCCGAGTGGTGGTGTACTGCAGTCGGAGCTGCTCGGGCTCTTCGTCGAGGATGGCGAAGGAGATCTCGGTGTTGCCCCAGGAAATGGTGCCGCCAGTCTCCTCGTCGCTGTTGAGGGCGTCGGTGAACTCGTTGACGTCGAGCTTCAGGCACTCGTGGTCCTCGGGTGTCGTCGCGTACGGCGTGCGCCCGGATGTCAGCCCGCCCATTTGCACCCCTGTATGGCCGTGTTTTTCATAAATCAATAGGCAAACTCAGCCCTCTCCCGGTGTTTCTGAATCCTGTTCGGAAAGTAGAGCCGCTGTCGCTACTGTGAGTGGCCGCGAGACGGCCTCCATGAGGTGTTTCGTTAGAGAGCGACCGCGGGCTTCAGGAGCCTCGATTTGCGGCCGGATCTGCATCGGTCATGAGGGTGTTTCGTGAGAGCGACGCTCGCCACCTCCGAACGGAGCGTTTGTTCGGGTGTGGGGCGCTGTCGCTGGCGATTCGGCAATGAAAGGAATCCATTGCTCCATGGGGGTGTTTCGTTAGAGAGCGAGCGCACCTTCTGCAGGTCGGGTGTCCATGGAGCGGTGCGAGGGATCGGGGCGTCCATGGAGTGGTCGTCAAGGTCGTCGGTGGACTGGGGGTGGGAAGGTACGCGCGCGTTGGGCGACTTGGAAAAGTCCAGGAACGGTTCGAGCGGGACAGCCGCGTGTGGGGCGACGTCGTGGTGGTGTCGATGTGGCTGTTTAGTGACGCCACACTGACGCCGATTTAACCAACACTTCGGACGGTTCTCCTAGATGCGTTGGTTAATCAGCTGGCGCTCGGGGATCGAACATCGACTGCTCCATGGGGTAGTTTCGTGAGAGCGACGCTTGCCACCCCCGAACGGAGCGACTGGAGGGGTGTGAGACGCTGTCGCCGGCGATTTGGTGCCGCGACTACGAATAGTGCCATGGGGTGTTTCGTTAGAGCGCGCGGACAACTGTCGTCGAGGCCTCCAGGTGGCGCGATATCCTGGCGCACCAACCGGCCCATGAGGTCGCCCCCAGAAACGGCCGGCTCGTGAACTGACCAGAGACCGAGATCGGGAGCGCCAGCTGAGTCCTTCATGGGGTGTTCGTAGAAACAGGGTCGTCCATCGGGTGTCCTCGCTCCGCATCGGTCATGGAGCGGTCCTGAATTCGCGTCGGTCATGGAGCGGTCAGAAGGAGCAAGTGGGGCATCGAACTCGAATCCGCTATGGGATCGCCGTCCGCCATGGGGTCTCGCTACCTAGGTGCCCCTGTCCTCGCCGGCAGGGCTCAGGGGTGTTCCTGAGAACAAGGGGGTCCACGGGGGTGGCCGTTGCCACTCTTCTGGGCAGGTGGCATCTGTCATGGTGGATCGTCAGCGCGGGGAGTGTCATAGTGGCCCAGGTCGGCGACGCCCCGTTGTCGGTGGTCTGTCCGAAAATGGTGCAGCAGGGTGGGGCGACGCTGCTGGCTCGCGCGCTCGCGCGACGGCGTCGCGGAAATCCGAGCTGGGCAAGAAGCAGGGGTCGCGCGTTGGGCGGCTGCGAGAACTGATCGGTGTGTCGTTTGCCGGGGGATGTAGTGAATGACGCTTCAAGCGTCACTTTCCCCGCCACACTTTTACATTTGGGGCATCAATGTACGTCCATGACTGACGTGGAGGGGCGTTTGGCTGTTGTCCGGGAGGCCGGTCAGGTCGGCCTCGACCTTCTGGAGTGCGAGACACCGCCACTCAGCTGGACAACGCCAGAACGAGACGACGGTATGCCAATCTTTGAGGAGGACGACCGCTACTGGAACGCCTGGGACCAGATTCTCGACATTCTGGAGGACTTCACTTCGAAGGGTGTAGTAGATGTCCAGGAGTGGGACGATACGGTCCCGTTCATGTCTGCTGACGCGTACCGGGGGGTGGACGGGGAACAGTTTGCGACGGTCGGCGTCAACTACGGTGCGGACGGCAGCTACCTCATCAACATCCAGTTCCACATCGAGGACGGCTGGCGAGCAAGCATCAACGATCACCGCGAGAACTTGACCGCACTGGACATTGGGCGACAGATCGGGGCGGCCGAACTCGCGGTGCTGGCGAACGAGCTCCAGTCTCCGGCCGAGACGTTGGACTACTGGATGACCGACACGCTCTACGCGGGCAGCCAGTCCGCGTGGGCTGCAGACCGGCAGGCAAGCCGGCAGACCGTCAGTGACCGCGTCCGCTCGGCACGAGAAAAACTCGGAGGCGAGGACGCGTGACCAAGGAACCAACACAACCTCACGTCGGCTCTACCCAGACTATCTACACCATCATCTGATACTATGTCTCTATCTCCGTTCCACACCGAATCGAACGACTACGCGACATCGATCCTGATGGACGCAAGCACCGTCGGGGAGACAACGGTCACTGTTGCCGTACATGTTCCCCGGGAACGCGAGCCTGAGATTCTCAACGCCATCTACGAGCACGGCAGCGCTCTCGGCTTCAAGCCGTTCTACCACAAGGCGAACGACTTCGAGTACTCTGAACGTCAGACGTTCACGGAAACCCTCATTGAGGAGTTCCACCCCCACCTCGCGGCGTTTGCACACCATCAACGCTACGACAGTAGCGAGAACACCCAGCAGATCGAGGCCATCCACTCCGCCATTCACGTTGACGACCGCCTCACTGTAGCCAGCGAGCGGCCTCTCGTTATCGTGGACGGAAACGAACAGCAGGCCCGCCCATTCGTCAGGGCCCTGTCTGGCTTGCGTGAGGACCTCCCTGAAGTTGCACACTGCCTGCGCTCCGAATACTACTACCCACCAGCGTTGCTGGCTGACCTCACGTCGAACTATCTCGCCCACCGCATCGACAACGACCATCCCTCAACCGCGACAGATGACCTAGCCTTGGACGTCCCTCGAGCGAACCATTCCCGGGGCGATGAGTGGGGGCAAGCCGTTAGCACGCTCTACCAGGACAACATCACGTACGTTCCAGCTGCGCTTCCGCCGCTTCGGGGAACATCTGTCCGCGAGAACGTTCTCTGTTGGTACCAGGGTGCTGTTGAGCCAAATGCTGGCGTTGATGCGCCGATGTCGGATTCGCTCACACCCGTGGTGAATGCGTTACAGCGGGCTGGCTATGAAGGATTAGCTGAGACACTTCGAGAGTTGTAACTTGGGAGTCTAGGAATAACGCCGTTTCCCGCCCCCACGTCCATCAAGGGACATGGCCGAACGGGCTCAACACGCTGGCGTCTAGCGCTCATCCTACAGTAGTCCACCCGGCATTAAAATAGTTGTGCAAAATCAACGACTTGCCAGGGCCACACCGGATAGACTCCGCAACGTTGTCTGAGTGACATCACTACAACGCCAGAATGGCGTCAGAGTGACGTCGGAGTGACCGCGCCGAGAGTTGTACCCGGCCGCACACTGTTTCCCGCGGCCTGCTGGCAGCCTAGCGACTGCCCGGTGGTAGATGTGGAACTCGGTGTGCGTGCGCTCGCAGCGGGCTCGTCGTGGAATGGAAGTTGGAATACCCCCAGACTGCGTGGGGTTAGCGGATGCGCTGAGCGACAGTGACGGCAGCACTCAGGTCACGGCAGACGGTCTCGACAGGGCAGTCCTCGGTCGTGCACTGGATGGTCTCGTCGCCGACTCGCGCGAAGTCCAGGCAGCCGTGGCACTGCTGGGTCGAGTGCTTCTCGTTCGCCGCGACGACGGGGATGCCGGCGTCTGCAGCGGCCTCGATGACCGCGCGCTGCACCGCGGGGTAGAGCCAGCACTCCACGGCAGCTCCCGACTCGATGCAGTCCGACAGCGAGCGGTCGGGGTAGCCGAGGTCCTCCAGGACGAGCAGCGGGACGTCGAACGACTCGGTGTACGCGACGACGTCCTGGGCGACGTCGTTGAGGACGCGGTGGAGCTTGTGGGCCAGGATGGTCGCTGTGTGCCCCGAGGGGTCCGGCACGTGCTCCAGCGTTGTGTAGTACTCCTCGATGCGGTCATCGTCGAAGACTGCGCCCTCGGAGATGTCGGCGCTGGCAGACGCTGGTGCGACCGCGAGCAGGTTCCTGAGGCCGACGTCCACGCCCACAGGTGTGCCAGCCCGGAGCGGGCTATCGCCGCTGACTGCTGGCCGCACAGCGGCCTGAGGAGGGGTGGTGCTGCTCATCGCTGCTCCCGCCCCTCGCGGTCGTCGGGGTCGGTCCACTCCTCGGTATCGACGTCTGGACCGGCGCGGTCCGGCAGCACATCGTTGTCGATCACGCCGAATCACTTCCGTCATCGTTGTCGGAGTCACCGTTTCCGGTTGCCTCACTCAGGTCAACGATCGGCTCGTCCTCGTGGTCGCTCGTGCTGGATGGCGCTGTGAGTTCCTCGCCGTCGAGGGTGAAGGTGGTGTCCCACGACATGTAGTTCACTGCAACTTCGCTGGCGTCGATGTCGTCCCCATGCCGCTGGCGGTCGCGGGCCTTCAGTTGCGCTCGCAGCGCGAAGTCCTCTGGGACTTCAACTTCGACGTCGGCAGTGAAGCGGTGATTCGTGATGAAGTCCTTATCGAGGGTCTGCCAGACCGTGGTGGTAATCCACTCCGCAACACTCTCGTCGTCGTCGAGCACGAGATCGATCCATTCGATGATCGCGTCCGACAGGACGACGGTGACCGCACCCCACTCCTCGCTCAGCCATCGGACGCCCTCGGGCGGCCGCGTCACTGGCGGCGTGCTGTCGCCGGCACCGTCAGGGCTCGGGAGCTCGCCGTACGCCCGCCGGAGTGTGTACCGGGCAGCATCGTCGTGCTCCCCGCACGCTGCCAGTGCTGCTTCCAGCGGTTCAATCGCTGGGTGGTTCTCGGGGAGCACCTGAATGGCCTGCTTGATGAAGTACGGCCGGTCCTCGGCCGGGGCATCGATGGCGCTCTCGATCTTGTCGTAGGGGTCGGCGGGCGTCATGCTGAGTCCTCCGTGTTCTCCTCGATTGCGTGCTGGTTCCGACGGTACCGGAGCGTCATGTTCTCGACCGTCTCTTTCGCGTTCAGGAACTCGCGGACGTCGTCGTCCATGAGGGCGTTGAGGTCTCCCTCCTCCATCTGGAGCGTGACCTCACAGAGCCCGTCTGCGGCGCGCTCGCAGGTGTTGTCGTCGGCCATCAGTCATCGCCTCCATTGACGAGCTGGTCGATGAGGTGGTCGCCGCGACTGGTGATGTAGACCGGGTTCGTCTGGACGTAGTCGTAGGCGATGTCGTGGATGTCCGTCTCGGTGACCTCTCCGCTGAGGTCGAGGCGGTTGAGGATGCTGGCGGTCACCCAGTCCGGCAGTTCGACGTTGACGGTCGGCCTGAGCGAGTGATGGGAGTCCGGGACGGGGCCCTCAGCCGGAACTGCTGCCGAGGGATACCGGAACTGGGCGTGCTTTCGTTGTCGGCTAGTCGGGTTCTGGATGTGGGGGACGTCCTCGAAGACGGCTCGGATGTCGATGTCGTCGAGGCGGGGGTCGCCGCCGTCAGTGGCGACCTCTGTCTGGACGGTGTAGCCGTCGGCTTCGAGCGTGTCTCGGACTTCGTCGGGGATTGAGTCGGGGTTGGTGCCGAGCGAGGCCTTTGCGTTGAGTGAGGCGATCTTCTTGCCGTCGATTTCGGCGACGGTGAACTGGTAGGCGGTCGTCCCGGTGGCCGTCTTGTAGACGGCGACGAGGTGTCGGCTGCGTTCGGTGGCCGGGTGGAAGAGGTGGACTTCCATCATGCACCCTCCTCCTGGCTGGTGGCCCCGCGGACAGCGTCCCGTGCTTCGACGAGGCGGGCAGTCCAGGCGGCCGCTTCCGCTGCGGTGATGCCGGGCGCGTCACTCCAGGTGGTCGTCTCCATGCGCTCG
>Ga0207754_100184_pt1 | contig 35177 bp, 30 predicted proteins | sample A23E1SouthBayCA_FD_187728 | JGI IMG/M metagenome (GOLD analysis project Ga0207754, IMG submission 187728) | Aerobic enrichment media microbial communities from Eden Landing Ponds, California, USA - A23 E1 (SPAdes) | ecosystem: Environmental > Aquatic > Marine > Unclassified | place: Emeryville...
GCGAGCCGAGTCCCTGGAGGTAGACGAGCATTCGCGGGAACCCCCACCAGAGGTGGTAGGCGGCAGTGACGAACACGAGCCCGGCGGCGACGGCGCGGGCGATCCTGACCGAGCGGTCCATAGTCGACGTTGCCACTCGCCCGAAATGAGTCCGTCGAAGCGAACTCCAGCCGAGACCGAAGCCTACACCACGGCTCCCACTGAACCGGGAACCAATGAGTGAGATGACAGTCTACGAGGATCGGCTCGCCCGCCAGATGGACCGCGGGGAGTTCGTCCTCGCGGTCGTCACGGCGACGAAGCCAGACTTCTACAAGCAGGCACCGGTCGTCGACGCCGCCCGCGAGCGGGGCCTGCCCTGCTTCGTCCTCCACACCGGCCAGCACTACGACGACGTGCTCGGCCACGGGCTCGCGGAGTACGACCTCGAAGACCGGATCGCGGTCGACCTGGGCATCCGCGGCGGGCTCTCGGAGAAGACCGCACAGGTCCACGAGCGCATCAGCGAGCTGGCCGACCGACTCGAACAGTGGGAGGACACGACCGTGCTGCCGCTGGTCCACGGCGACACCCACGCCGCCGGCATCGTCCCCCAGGCCTGGCAGTTCGCCACCAACCAGGCGGTCGCCCACAACGAGGCCGGGCTGCGCGGCATGTCGCCGGACTTCGACTTCGAGGCCGACCCCGCCGAAGCGGTCGAGGCCCAGTGGGAGGGCGAGTGGTCGCTCAACCGCGCCGAACCATTCCCCGAGCAGTACGACACCTTCGTCGGATCGGCGGCCTCACACTACCACTTCGCACCGGTCGAGCTGAACCGCGACCACCTCGAAAACGAGGGCTACCCCGCCGAGGTCGACGGGCGCGAGCGGATCCCCGTCGTCGGCAACTCCGTCGTCGACGCCATCGCACAGAAGACCGACGCCGACCTCGAAGAGAGCATCTTCGACATCTACCCCGTCCTGGAAGAGCGCGACGACTGGATCCGGGTGGACATCCACCGCCGGGCGAACCTCCTGCCCGAGCGGTTCAGCGCCATCGTCGAGGCCGTGATCGGCCTCGTCGAGGGCGGCTACAACGTCAACTTCCTCGAACTCACAGCGACCAGGAAGGCTCTCGAAGCGTACGGCTACCGCGAGCGCCTGCTGGCCCTCGAAGCGGAACGCGAGAACTTCCTCTTTACCGGGCTCTGGAAGAAACACGCCCACGTCTACGAGTTCCTCCAGTCGGGCCAGTGTCTGGCCGAGCTGACCGACTCCGGGAGCATGCAAGAAGAGCTCAACGTCATCGACGAGACGATCTGTCTCACCGCCCGCTTCAACACGGACCGGCCCGAGACGGTGTTCGACGCGGAGACGAACCTCCTCGTCCCGCCGGTCTCGGGCGAGTCCATGACCGAGATGGTCGAGTACGTCGTCGAGACCGACGCCGTGCGCGAGCGGATCCAGTCCGGCGAGACCATCTACGGCGAGAACCCCGCCGAACGGATCGTCGACTTCCTCGACGACCGCCGCGACGACGTGCCCTTCGACTGGGCTCACGACCGCGTGGGCTTCGAGACCGGGGACGCCGACTTCGAGTATCTGTAGCACCGGCCTGCGAGCGGCGAGGCCGGTCCGCGGACCGGCTCCGTTCGGGGGCAGACTCGCGTCCGGGCGCGCGCTCGACGCACAGGGACGCCCACGTGCCCGCAACCGTACGCACACACGCGCTATCGCCCGATTCTGGCGAAAGCCTTTAGAACACAGTCGGCCGTACCCGGAGATATGATCGAACGGTCTGGTGATGGCGCGTGGAACTGATCATCACCGAAAAGGAGAACGCCGCCCGCCGCATCGCAGAGATCCTCAGCGACGGCGCTGCGACCGCCGAGCGGGAGAACGGCGTCAACGTCTACCGCTGGGGGACCAAACGCTGCATGGGACTGTCGGGCCACGTCGTCGGCGTGGACTTCCCGCCGGAGTACGCCGACTGGCGCGACGTCGAGCCGGCGGAGCTGGTCGAGGCGGACGTGGTCAAGTCCGCGACCCAGGAGAACATCGTCGCGACCCTGCGCAAGCTGGCCCGCCGGGCCGACGAGGCGACGATCGCGACGGACTACGACCGCGAGGGGGAGCTGATCGGCAAGGAGGCGTACGAACTGATCCGCGAGGAGACCGACGTGCCCGTCGATCGCGTGCGGTTCTCCTCGATCACCGACCGCGAGGTCCGGGAGGCCTTCGCCAACCCCGACGAGATCGACTTCGACCTCGCCGCCGCCGGTGAGGCCCGACAGGTGATCGACCTCGTGTGGGGCGCGGCGCTGACCCGATTCCTCTCGCTGTCGGCCCGACAGCTCGGCGACGACTTCATCTCGGTGGGCCGCGTCCAGTCACCGACCCTGAAGCTGATCGTCGACCGCGAGCGCGAGATCCAGGCGTTCGATCCGGAAGACTACTGGGAGATCTTCGGCGATCTGCAGGGCGACGACGCCGCCTTCGAGGCTCAGTACTTCTACGACGACGACGGCAGCGAGGCCGAGCGCGTCTGGGACGAGGCGACCGCCGACTCCGTCTACGAGGATCTGGCCGCACTCGACGCCGCGACGGTCACGTCCGTCCGCAAGCGGACCCGCACCGACGCGCCACCGGAGCCGTTCAACACCACCGCCTTCATCTCCGCCGCGGGGTCGCTCGGCTACTCGGCCCAGCGGGCGATGAGCCTCGCCGAGGAGCTGTACACCGCCGGCTACATGACCTACCCCCGGACGGACAACACCGTCTACCCTGAGGACCTGGAGCCGGACGAACTGCTGGACGAGTTCGTCGGCAGTCGGGCCTTCGGCGAGGACGCCGAGTCGCTGCTCGAACAGGACGAGATCGCCCCAACCGAGGGCGACGAGGAGACGACCGACCACCCGCCGATCCACCCGACCGGAGAACTCCCCCCGCGGGGCGAGCTGGACGACGACGAGTGGGAGATCTACGAGCTCGTCGTCCGGCGCTTCTTCGCGACGGTCGCCGAGCCCGCGAAGTGGGCCCACCTCCGTGTCGTCGCCGAGGCCGCCGGCCACTCGCTGAAGGCCAACGGCAAGCGCCTGCTCGAACCCGGATACCACGCCGTCTATCCTTACTCCTCTGCCAGCGAGAACGTCGTTCCGGCCGTCTCCGAGGGCGACACGCTCGCCATGAGCGACGTGACCCTCGAAGCCAAACAGACCCAGCCACCGCGTCGCTACGGGCAGTCCCGCCTCATCAAGAAGATGGAGGAGTTCGGGCTGGGCACGAAGAGCACCCGCCACAACACCATCGAGAAGCTCTACGACCGCGGGTACATCGAGGACGACCCGCCGCGGCCGACGACCCTGGCCGAGGCCGTCGTCGAGGCCGCCGAGGAGTTCGCCGACCGGATCGTCAGCGAGGAGATGACCGCCCAGATGGAGGCGGACATGTCCGCGATCGCAAGCGGCGAGGCCACGCTGGACGCGGTCACCACAGAGTCCCGCGAGATGCTCGAACGCGTCTTCGAGGAGCTGGCCGACTCCCGCGAGGAGGTCGGCGACTACCTCCAGGAGTCGCTGAAAGCCGACAAGACGCTCGGTCCCTGTCCGGAGTGTGGCGAGGACCTGCTCGTGCGCCGTTCGCGGCAGGGGTCGTACTTCGTCGGCTGTGACGGCTTCCCCGAGTGTCGCTTCACCCTCCCGCTGCCGTCGACCGGCGAGCCCCAGGTCCTCGACGAGCGCTGCGACGACCACGGCCTCAACCACGTGAAGATGCTGGCGGGTCGCGACACCTTCGTCCACGGCTGTCCCCGCTGCGAGGCCGAGAAGGCCGACGAGACCGACGACGAAGTGATCGGGGCCTGTCCCGAGTGTGGGGCGGACCACGACGGGGAACTGGCGATCAAGCGCCTGCGCTCTGGCTCGCGACTCGTGGGCTGTACGCGCTATCCCGACTGCGAGTACTCGCTGCCGCTGCCGCGCAACGGCGACATCGTGGTCGGCGAGGACCGCTGCGAGGAACACGATCTGCCCGAGATCTCGATCGTCGACGACGAGGACGACGACGATCCCTGGGAACTGGGCTGTCCGATCTGCAACTACGCCGAGTACCAGGCCCGCAACGCGATCGACGACCTCGAAGATCTGAACGGCATCGGCGGCGCGACCGCCGAGAAGCTCGCGGCCGTCGGCATCGACGAGCCCGCCGACCTCCGGTCGGTCGAACCCGACGAGATCGCCGCCAACGTCCAGGGCGTGTCGGCCAGCCAGATCGAGGACTGGCAGGCCGAACTGGCGGACTGATCTGTTACGCTGTTTCCGTTTCCTGTTGCTGCTGCGCAATCCACCACACCCTGGTGGACTGCAAGGGCGAGGTCCGGTCGCGTTTATATCGTCGGTCAGTGGACACTACCCGAGCGGAGCGAGGGCTTTCGAGGCCTGCGTCGTCGCTCGAACACTTGCGGTGCTGTGTTCGACCGTCTCTCCTAGAAGCCGATGTGGGAGGTCGAACTCGGCCCGTCGTCGCCGTCGTCGTCCGCGATCGTCCCCTCGTGGACGAAGGTGTAGTCCTCGTCGGCGAGGTAGACCGTCCCGTCCTCGACGGCCACCTCGACGCCGGGCAGCGTCGTCCCCGCGGCCTCGCCGTTGTCGCAGTCGCCCGAACAGGCGTCGAACATGGAGCCGTGCTTGGGGCAGATCATCTGCCCGTCCCGCATCGCCACGCCACGGCCCGTGTCGAAGCGCTGGGCCTCGTGGGTACAGCGGTTGATCCAGGCCCTGACCGCGGCGTCGCCGTCCTCGCAGGGCACGACGATCACCTCGTCGCGCTCGCCGTAGTTGTCTCGCACCGTACAGACGTAGGACCGCTGTTCGCGGACCGCCGCGACCGTGGTGAGTTCGCTCGCTCCGAGCATCTAGCAGAGACCTGGTTCGCACTCGGTGAAATGTCTACCGGCGACGGAACGACGGGCGCAGTGACTTCGAACGACCAGAAAGCCCGGCTCCTTTTCGATCCCGCCTGCGTGGTTGGGTGGTCTACACCATCGCTCCGAGGCCTGTGATTCGCGACAGCGCATACAGAGTGTTGTCGTCGCTTGCCGGCTGATCGAACACCCACGTGTGATCGATCGGGAAAGACCTGCAACGCGCCGTATCACAGATCGTCTTCGGAAAAGATCAGGTCGACGCTGTTGGCATCGAGCCAGTCAGATAGCTCCCGATACTCGGGGATCTCTGCCTCGACGAGTCGCCAGAATCGATCGTCGTGATCGGACTCCTGAAGGTGGGCCAGTTCGTGGACGACGACGTAATCTATCACGTCTGGAGGAGCCATGACGAGTCGCCAATTGAAGCTCAAGACGCCATTCGTCGAGCAACTCCCCCAGCGAGTTCGCTGATTCCGCAGCTCGATCCGGTCGTAGGACAGCTCCATCGAGTCGGCGAACGCTTCGGCGCAGTCGGTCAGGTGCTCCCGCGCTCGGGTCCGATAGAAGTTTTCGAGGACTCGTTTGAGGGACGATTGGTCGACGGCGCTCTGTCGTAGTCGAATCTCGCCGTCGCCGATACCGTGGGCCGGTCGCGGTTCGACGACGATCTCGTGGTCGTCACCGAGATAGGGGAAGGTCGCGCCCGGCTCGAAGCGACGGTCGGGGGCCTGCTCTCGGTAGGTGTCGTACGTGCGCTTCGTTTCGAGCACCCAGTTCAGATTTTCGCTCAGGAGTGCTTCGGGGGATTCGTCCGATTCTTCGGGGAGAACGACTTGCACGCCGCGGATGTCGATGTCGATGCGGGGTTCTGTCGCGTCCTCGCTCCGCCGCACCTCGTACTCGACGGGATGGCCCGCAAGCGTGGTTTCACAGCGTTGTGTGGTCTTAGACATAGTTCTCGACGAGGTAGCCCCGGACGGCGTCTAGGAAGGCGTCGTCTTTCGCCAGTGCGGGCCGGTCGTGCTCCTTGAGGAGTACGTCCAGTAGGACCACTTCGAGGGTTTGGACGGTAGGCTCGTTGGTCTCCCAGCCCGGATAGCTACGGTCGACGCGGTCCTCGAACTCGTCGACGATGTCGGCAGCGATAGCTTGCGCTTCGTCCTCGGTGTCGACGGCGGTCGGCGTCTCCTCAGTGAGGTGCGTGTAGATCGCGAATTCGGCCTGTGCTTTGGCTTGCTCACCGGCTTGCTCGTCGACTTCCAGTACCGCCTCTTCGACTTCGGTGAGCGCCTCGACAGCCTCGGGATCGCTGCGGTCGCCTTGCTCCCACTCCTCGACGATCTCGTTGACGCGCTCGCTGAGGCGCTTGTACTTGGGATTCTGTCCGGTCTTTGGCTGGAGGTGCTCGCGAGTGGCGTGGGCGACGTTCGTGGCGGCCGTCGCCGGGTCCATGTCCTCGATCGCTTCGAGGTGCTCCTGCCCGAGTTCGTACACCGGGAAGTCCCGCTTGATCTCGCCAACGTCGACGTGCTCTTCGATGATCTCCCTGGTCTTCTCTCGCATCGCGTCCTTGGGGCGGTCCTCGCGGTTGTGGTGGCGCTGGAAGGCAGTATACACCCGTGCCAGCCACTTGTAGTCGTCCTGAATGCCCTCCTGAACGAGGCGACCGTCCGGGGAGACGGATTCGTAGAGGTTCTGCAGGCGACGGAACCCCTGCTTGAAGTCGCGTTTCTCGGGATGGGTGCTCACCCGCGCGAGACACTGGTCAATCGTCTCCTGGGAGTCGTCCATCGGGATGTCTTCGAAAATGTCGAGGACGATGTCGAGCTGCTCTTCGAGTTCGGCGAAGAGTTGCTCCCGATCGCGAGCGGCGTAGGCCTTGGTCTCGGGATCGTAGTCGAGCGCGTCGTCGATGTTCTCGAAGACGCCCTGGAAGTCGACGATCTCGCCGTTCTGCTTGCCCTCGGCTACCCGGTTCGTCCGGGCGATGGCCTGCATGAGGTTGTGGTTCTTCAGGTTCCGATCGAGATACATCGTCTTCAGATTGGGCGCGTCGAAGCCGGTGAGTAGCATGTTGTGGACCACCAGCAGTTTCGGCTCGTCCTCGTCCTTGAACCGTTTGACAATCTGATCGCGCTCCTCGTTCTCGGTGTGGAACTGCTGGATGAGGTCGCTGTCGTCGCTGGTGGCCGTGTACAGCACTTCGATTTCGTCCTCGCCGCGTCGTTCCATGAGGCGCTCGCCGTACATCGCTGCGGACTTGCGGCTCGGGGTGACGACCATTCCCTTCCAGCCGTTCTTGTCGACGCCGTCGAAGTGGTCGTCGATCTCGTCGACGACGGTCTCGACGCGGGGTTCGAGTTCCGCGAGTTCGCGGCTGGTGACGGCCTCGCGGATGAACTCCCGCTTTTCCTCGGTCGTGAGGCCGGCAAACTGCTGCTCGAACTCCTCGTCGAGGCCCGCCTCGTCGACGTTCCACTCCATCTGGTGGCGCAGTCGGAAGTAGACGGGGAGGATCAGCCCATCCTCGATGCCCTCCTTGACGGAGTAACGATGCAGGTACTCCTCGCCCTCCGGCGAGAACTCGTCGAAGGTGTTGCGGTCGGCGTCCTCTTCGCCCTCCCGGACTGGCGTGCCGGTAAAGCCGAAGTGGAAGCTCTTGGGCAGTGCGGCGTCGAGTCGGCTCCCGAGGTCTTTCTCCATGAAGCGGTGGGCCTCGTCGGACATCACCACCACCTCGTCGTTGCCCTGCGCGTCGGGTTCCACGTCCTGGAACTTCTGGATGGTCGTGAGCACCACCTCGCTGCGGCCCTGCTCGATCAGCTCCTGTAGGTGGTCGATGCTCTCGGCGACGACGGACTGCTCGAAGCCGACGTTGGAGAGGGTGTCCCGCATCTGGCTGGCGAGCTTGTCCGTGTCGACGATGAGGAACACCTGCGGCGTGTCCAGCATGTCCTGTGAGAGTAGATTCTCGGCGGCGTACAGCATCGTGAAGGACTTCCCCGACCCCTGGGTGTGCCAGACGAGTCCGCGATCGAGGTATCCCGGTTCGTCGGGGTCGGCGCTCGGCTCGCCCTCCCGGACGCGATCGAGGATTCTCGTCACGGCATAGTACTGCATATACCGCGGGACGATCTTGGCGTCGCCGCCGGCCCGCCGGTCGTAGAACACGAACCGCTTCAGGATGTCCAGCAGCGTTGCGGGGTTGCACAGCGCCTGCACCGCCTGCTGCATCTCGTTGTCGGACTGGAACTGTTCAGGTGCGTCGGCCCACTTCATGTAGAACTGCGTGGGTGCGCCGACGGCCCCGTAGCGCAGCGCCGTGGTGTCGGCGGCGACGTTGAACAGACCGGGCACGAACAGCCGCGGTACCGTCTCCTCGTAGTTCTGGAGGTCGCTGATGGCGTCGTAATAGTCGTTGTCCTGCGCGAGGCTCTTGAGTTCCATCGTCACGAGCGGAATCCCGTTGACGAAGAGGTTCACGTCCGGGCGGATGGTGGTGCCCCGCGAGACCGAGAACTGATTGACCGCGTGGAAGCGATTGCGCTCTAAGTCCTCGAAGTCGATCAGATCGACGTAGACGTACTCAGTCCCGTCGTCGCTCTCGATCTGGAACTGCTTGCCCTTCGTCAGAACGCCGTAGAACTCTCGGTTGCCGGTCAGGAGGTCGTCCGTGTCGAGGTCGCGCTTGAGCGAGGAAATGAGGCGGTCGACGTTCTCCGGGGTCACGGCGTCGTTGAGTTCGATGGCCTGCTCTGCGAGGAGGTCCCAGTAGATCACGTCGGCGGTGGAGCGACTGTATCGTTCGTCGAGGACGCTCGCGCCCTGGCTGCCGTCCTGGCCGTGGGTCTCCCAGCCCAGGCCATCCAGCCACGAAAGGAGGGAGGTCTCGACGCCCTGCTCCGACGGAAGGCTGCTCATGGCTCTGTCATGTGTGTGGGTCGGGATGTTTCTATCGGTCAGATCCTATGTGTGACGCTCGTCGTTGCAGCAGTTACTGCCGAGGGCTTTCGGACTCTCCTTCGGTCGAGACGAACACCAGCTTTGAGTACCACGTTCACTGTGCCGAGGCTCGTATCGACCCAGTGCCACCGGAACAGAGCCGGGCATCCGCCACTCTCGAACGTCATCGCCTAGATTCAAGCCGGAGAAACCAGACATGCATAGTATGCCAGAGTACATCGACGCGGGCGTCACGGAACTGCGGGGCAGCGAGAGCGACGACGAGGTGACGCTCCTGCTCGGAGTCTCCGGCGACCGCGACGAGTTCGCCACTCGCGTCGAGGCGTGCGGTGCGACGGTGACGGCCCAGATCGGCCGGGCGACGCTGCGAGTGACCGCACCGGAGTCGGCCGTCGACGCGCTCTGTGAACTCGACGGGCTGCAATCCATCGAGATCGAGCGCGACGATGCGAGACGATGCGGCGACGACCTCCCCGAGACACTGGAGGAAATCGCCGAGATCACCGGCGGCGACCCCGAGCGGCTGCGACGGACGGCTGCGCGGATGCTCGAAGATTCTGAATAGCGGCGTCGACGGCTACCCGTGTTGCGCGACGGCGTCGAGGACCGGAATGTCTGTGTCGGTGGTCCTGACTTCGCCCGAGAGCAGGTCTTGCATGAGGCCCTGTTTGAGGCGTTGGAGTCGTTGCTTCTCGTCTTTGTGCGACTCGATATACTCACTGATACCGTCGACAGCCGACACAATTTCCTTTTGCTCTTTTATAGGTGGTTTCGGTATCTCGACTCCTTTGAGTTGGTTTAGATTCACCCTCAAGCGTCCACTGCCACGAATATGTGCTGCTGCCTGCTTCCAGACGGGATAGGAATTCAGGCAGTACATGACGAACTTATCGATGAATTCACTGCTAGGTATCAATTTCACCACGTCAGCACATCCGAGCATGTAGTGTTCATATTCGTCGGGCAGTATGCACGCTCTCGCAACCGGAGAGGCCATCTTAGCGATGAAGAGGTCCCCCGGCTTCGCGCTGTGGCGCTCTAAATCGAGATACGTCTCTTCATCTACGTACCGGATGTTACTGTCACTGTACCATCCCTCTTTGACGTTCTGCAACTGGATGATTCGAGCGAAGCCATCTTCAACAAACTCCTCGGCCTTGAGACTTGACCCGAAGGGACCGTCAACAAGAGAATCCTCCTCTTCGTTCGCGACCTCGGCCAATCGTACCTTGTCCCAGTTTTCGGGCACTTCTCCAAGTGCTGTGGGTGATTGTGACTGTGTGATCTGGTCTATGATGTTCTCTTGGATCACTCCCTTTTTCGTTTGCTCGCCTTGCTCTATGGCTTCCTCTGTCTTCTGAATCGCCTGATCAACGTTATAGAGCACGCTGGCGATTTTGCGCTGTTCTTCGAGTGGGGGGACTGGAACGTCGAGAAGTTGTAAGTCACTCTTAGTGACCGATTTAAATGTACTACCAGTAGCAAGTCGTGAAAGCCAGATTTGTCGCTCAGCGAGATTATAAAATAGGTACAGACCGTTGAGTTGCTTTGGACGGAGTGCTGCAAGACCTCGACCGATACAGCAATTCCTGTCTGCAATATTCAGATCACCAACAGGGGCACGGATACTCATTAGGATATCATGCTCTTCAGCCTCTTTTCGAGGGTCTGAACACCATGTATCGGCCACTGGATGAAAATGGCCAAACTCGGAATTACCCTGAAAGAACGGCAGTCCCTCTCTATCTTCGTTGTATGTTGACGATGGTGGGGAGTTACCAGGAATGATTTCCGCGATTTCAGAGAGTTTTTCGACCCCCCAATACGCAGGGAGCTTCCCGAGGCCGAACAACTCTTGTCGAGAATCGTCGGTTGTGGACACCTCTCCGTCAGAATCGGCAAACTCCTCAAGCGTCGTCTCCTGCTCACTCATAATTCAGCGCCTCCATGTGCTCGGTCATCCGACTTTCAATTTCCTTCCTTTCAGCCTGCAACTCCCGTAGCTCCGCCAGTTCCTCGCTCACGTCGATGTCTTCCTCTGGCTCCGTCGTATCCACGTATAGCGCGATGTTGAGGTTGAAGTCGTTCTCTTCGATCTCCTCGATATCGACGGTCCGACTGACGCGCTCCTCGGTCGTCCACTCGTCGAAATTCTCGACGATGTGATCGAGGCCCTCGTCAGTCAACTCGTTCTGGTTCGAGAGTTCGCGGTAAAAGTCCTCGTCGGCGGCGTGGATGAACTGCACTTCTCCCTCGCGCTCGGCGGGCTTGTCGGTGTTGAGCACCAGAATCGCCGACGGAATGCTGTTGTTCTGGAAGAGGTTCTCGGGCAGGCCGACGATGGCCTCCACGAGGTCGTTCTCCAGCATCGGCTGTCGATAGCGCTGCTCGTGCTTGCGGAAGAGGACGCCGTGGGGGATGACGATAGCGGCCTTCCCACCGGCGTCGTCGCCGCGGTCGGGGTCCTTCAGTTGCTCGGCGATGTGCATGATGAAGGCGTAGTCGCCCCGATCGGCGCGGGGGAGTTTGTTGTGCCAGTCGAAGCGGCCATACTGGTCGTCCTGCAGGTCGTCTTTCGCCCAGTCGGCGGAGAAGGGGAAGTTGGCGAGCACGCGGTCGAAGCGCTCCAGGTCGTCGCCGTCGGTGAAGCCCGGCGACGCCAGCGAGTCGCCGCGCTCGATCTCGCCGTTGAGGGTGTGCAACGAGAGGTTCATCCGCGCGATGGCGGCGATGTCGGGGTTGATCTCCTGGCCGGTGACGGTGAGCTTCGACGGGTCGCCGCCCTGTTCCTCGCGGTAGTACTTCGCGGCCTCGGTCAGCATGCCGCCCGAGCCCACGGTGGGGTCGTGGAAGGTCATGCCGTCGGCGAAGTCGTCGACGAGACGAACACAGAGCTGGACGATGTGGGGCGGGGTGAAGAACTGCCCGCCGGACTTGCCCTCCTCTTCGGCGAAGTGACGCACGAGGTCCATGTAGGCCTCGCCGAGCATGTCCGGCGGCACGCTGTCCCGGTCGAGGTCGTAGGTCGAGAGGTGCTCGACGAGCTTGATGAGGCGGTCGTCGGTGAGTCCCCCGGCCTCCATGAAGTTCGCGTTGAAGATCCCCGAGAGTTCGGGGTTGGCCTCGGTGAACTCCGTGAAGGCGTTGTTGATCGCCTCGTCGACGTTCTCGCTTTCCGAGCGCAGGTCGTTCCAGCGGTGGCCCTCGGGGACGATCGGCACGTCGTAGAGGTTGGCGTTGTCGGCGAAATCCTCGCCGTACTCCTCGACGATCTCCTCGCGTTCCTGCTCGTACTCGTCGGAGATCGCCTTGTAGAACACCAGCGGGAGGATGTACTCCTTGTAGTCCGTCGGGTCGACGGCGTCCCGGATGATGTCGGCGCATTTGAAAAGATGAGAGTCCAGCTCGTCCAGCGTAAGCGACATAGAGAACGAATACACCGAGGTCGTCTTATTTCCAGCGGTCGGATTTCGTTCCAGACGAGACGTGATCTGTTCCCGAGCGGTCGGTGTGCCGTGACGACGACGGTCTCGGCTGTCGACCGCCGCCGTCGTAACGCCTCCGCACCCCGGCGTCGCAAGGTTTCGAGGGGCGAGTCGACGGTACTATAGTCGCCATTGAAAGTCAATGCACACCTGATCGCACGACAGCAGTGCGATCAGTGTGTAAACAGTTTCAATTGTTACTATAGCGACCGAAAGCGGTGCGAAGCCGAACCAGATGTCTCCGTTTTCGGTACCGACTTCCGAAGCGGTTATACGGCCACGGTTGACTCTGTCCACGTATGAGCACGTGGGCGGACTGGGACCACATCGTCAAGATCGACCCAGACAAGAGCCTGGTCGCGGGCGAGACCTTCGAGGACGTGGCTGCGACCGGAACGGACGCGATCGAGATCGGCGGCACGACCGGCATGACCGAAGAGAAGATGGCCCGCGTCGTCGAGGCGTGTGGGGCACACGACATTCCCGTCTACATCGAGCCGTCGAATCCCGCGTCGGTCGTCCACAGCAACCGTCACGACGGCTACCTCATCCCGGTCGTGATGAACGCCGGCGACGTGACCTGGATCACCGGCGCGCACAAGGAGTGGATCCGCATCGACGACGAGATCGACTGGTCGCGCACGTTCACGGAGGCCTACATCGTGATGAACCCCGAGGCCTCCGTCGCCAGCTACACGCAGGCGAACTGCGATCTCGACGCCGACGAGGTCGCGGCCTACGCCGAGGCCGCAGAGCACCTCCTGGGCCAGGAGATCGTCTACGTCGAGTACTCGGGGATGCTGGGCGATCCCGAGAAAGTGGCCGCCGCCGACGAGATCCTCGACGACGCGACGCTGTTCTACGGCGGCGGCATCCACGACTACGACTCGGCCCGTCAGATGGCGACCCACGCCGACACGATCGTCGTCGGCGACCTGGTCCACGACGAGGGCGTCGACGCCGTCAGAGAGACCGTCGAGGGCGCGCATGACGCGACGGCGGCCACGCCGCCGGGCGAGTAGGGAGCTTCCGACCGACGGCGTGGTCGCCGGGAGCCCTCCCGCGTGGCGACACCCGCCGACACGCCGCGACGACCGCCGTCCGACTGTGGTTTTCTGACGATTCGACGCGTACCGCACGAGTTACGGTGCCACTGGACACTGTCGGCTCCGCAGCGACGAGAGTTACGCCACGGCCACGTGCGCTTTTGTTCGTCCGGCGCGAACGGCGTGCCATGACGACGCCCGCGGCCGTCGTGTTCGATCTCGACGGGACGCTCTGTGAGGGGACACAGGCGGAGGGATCTCTCTACGAGGCCGCGTTCGCGGCGACCGACGTGGAACCGTTCGGCTCGCCCGGCGAGCTGTGGGCCGCCCTCGACGGCCCGCCAGAGCCCGACCCCGAGGACGAGCGGTCGTCGCTGGCGGCGGGGTTTCGCCGCGTCGGGGCACAGCACGGCCGTCGGGGAGTGCCGGCCGACGCGCTCGCGGCGGGCCTGATCGACGCCGTCGACTACAGCGCCGTCGCCTACCGGGCGGGGGCCGAGGCGGCGCTGGCGGCGGCGCGCGAACACGGACCGGTCGCGGTGATGACCAACGGCCCCGCACGGCGACAGCGGCCCAAGGTCCGGACGCTCGGGCTCGACGAGCGCGTCGACGCCGTCGTCTACGCGGGCGACATGGAGCGACGGAAGCCCCACCCCGAGCCGTTCGCGAGGGTCTGTCGAGCGATCGAGACGCCGCCGGAGACGACGCTGTACGTGGGTGACTCACTGGAAAACGACGTGGCTGGCGCACACGGCGCGGGGCTCCTGGCGGCCTGGTGTCCCCAGCACGAGCGCGATCCCGGCCAGTACCGTCCCGAGCACGTCTTCGACGGACCGGCCGATCTGGACGGGGTCGTATGACCCGGATCGCGCCCGACGTGCCCGTCCAGCGGATCCTCGACCGCGTCCTCCAGACGCGAGCGCCGGCTGGGGCCGAGACACCGCCCCAGGGGAACCACAAGGACACCACGATCGTCAGGTACCCCGACCGACCGGACGTGGTCGTCCAGCTGACCGCGACGCCGAGCGGCGCACACACGGAGGCGACGCTGCTGGCCGCGGTCTACGACCAGACGACGGTCCCGGTGGCGCGACTCCTCGGCCGGGGGCGCATCGGCGACCGAGGGTATCTCGTCACGGAGCACGTCTCCGGCCGAGACCTCCACGAGTCGTTCGTGGCCTGCTCGCGTGCGACCCGCGAGCACCTCGCCCGTCGGTTCGGCCGCTGTCTCGGCGAACTCCACGACGCGTTCGCGTTCGACGCCGCCGGCCCCGTCGAGGTCGGGGCGTCGGGGACGCTCGCGGCCACGGGTCCGGACGGCGCGACCTTCTTCGAGGAGTACGCGAGCGACGCCGTCGAGGCGCTCCCCTCGGCCTTCGACGACCGCCGGCCCGCGATCGAGGCCGCAGTCGCGAGTCGCCCGGAGCGCGCCGTCCAGCCGCGTCTCTTCCCCTGGGATCTCAGACCGGGCAACGCGATCCTCGCAGACGGCGATCTCGCTGCGGTGCTGGACTGGGCCGACCCGCTGGCCGCCGATCCGGCTCTCGCGGTCGCGAAGGTCGAACACCTCGTGGCGGCGTGGTACGTCGACGACCCGACCCCGCTCAGGAGCGCGTTCCGCGAGGGGTACGCCGCCGTGCGGCCGCTGCCCGACGTGTCGGTGGCCGATCGAGTCGCAGCGATCGCCGCTTCGGCCGTCGACTCGAACGGAACCGTCACGCGACCTCGATACCCCGAGTTGACGGGAACAGCGGCCGTCGCCGTCCACCGCGAGTGGTTCGACGAGTGGCTCGACGAGTAGATCGACGAGTAGATCGACGAGCGACACCGCCGTGGCGCGGTCGACGCCGTGCCGAGTCGCGAGCGTCGGACAGATGGCAGTCGAGAGCCCGAAACCCAGAACGCTCAAGCCGCCGCGCTCACGAGGACCGGTATGGAACCGACGGCCGACGAACTCGCGGGCGTCGTCGACCTGTTCGGCGCGCTCACCCGCGACGAACTGATCGAGGCGCTCTCCGAGCTGGCGTTCAAGCGGGGCGAAGACGTGGACGACCCGGCGGGGGCGATCGACGACGCCGTCGCCGCATACCACCTCGCGGTCGTCGAACGCGACGGCGAGACACTGCTCGCGGCCGGGCCGGCGGCGTTCCCGGAGCTGCCCGACGGCGCGACGGACCTGCCCCACATCATGGACGTGCCCGAGCGATCGATCGACAGGGAGCGACTCGCGGCGGCCGTCGAAGAGCGGTTCCGCGAGGAGAGTCTGGTCGCCGTCCGCTCGGACAACGAGGCGTTCGTCGAGCGCCTGCTGGACGTGAGCTACGAACTCGAAGTGTGGGGTCCGATCGACGTGAGCGCGGCCCGCGAGCGTCTCGCCGACGCGGCCGGCGAGTGAGCCACTCGCGCGTTTCCGCTCAAATTAAGAGCGTCCCGGCCCGACGCTGGGGCATGGAGTTCGATCGGGTGGCCAGCCACGAGGCGATCGAGATCACGGCAGAGCCACGCGAGGCGGCCGTGATCGTCCCCGTCGTCACCGACGCGGGCGACGCCGACGACCACGCCGTGCTGTTCACGAAGCGGGCCGACCACCTCTCGGACCACCCCGGCCAGATGAGTTTCCCCGGCGGCGGCCGCGAACCGGAGGACGACTCGCTGTTGCGGACCGCACTCAGAGAGGCACAGGAGGAGGTCGGTCTGGACCCCCGCGCCGCCAACGTGATCGGGCGGCTGGACGACATCCGCACCGTCTCGGAGTACTCGGTCCGGCCGTTCGTCGCCAGGATTCCCGACCGGGAGTACCAGCCCAGCGACGAGGAAGTGGCCGAGATCGTCGTCCTCGCCGTCGACGACCTCGTGGACCTGGACAACTACGAGTCCGAGCGCCGGGACCATCCCCACTATGGCGACATCCGACTGCACTTCTTCCACGTCGACGGCTACACCGTCTGGGGGGCGACCGCGCGGATGCTCGTCCAGTTGCTCGAACTCGCGACCGACTGGACGATGCCGACCGAGCCGGACCGCGTGGCCGGCCCCGACGACGACTTGCCGCCAAGCGTCCGCGATCAGGTGTAGTCGAGCGGTTGCTGCCCGCCCTCGTCCGTCGAGAGACTCCCTGTCGGTCCGAGAGCGACCGCGATCCCAAGCGACAGGCATTTGCCAGCGGATCGGGTACGGGTGAGCAATCGAACGGGCACCACGCCCACCCAAATCATGCTCACAGGAGTGACGCTCGACGATGTCGGGATCGACGCGGCAGCGCTCAAGCCCGCCGAGGTCGACGTGGCGGAGGCGGGTCGCCTCGACGTGTCGACGGTGACGATCGACTACGAGGGGGCCGGGCACCTGCCAGACCGGTCGACGCTCGCCGCGCTGGCCGACCAGAAGCGCGTCAGGCTGACGACGCCGGTCCGGGCCGACGGCTTCGACCCGCTCGGCGACGACAGCGCGCTCGCGACGCTTCCCGACGGTGTCGGCCGAGTCCTGGTCGCCGGCCACGACGCCTACCTCACGAGCGACGAGGCCGAGCGGGCGATCGTCCCCCGACTCGAAGCGGCCGCGGCGACGGCCACCGACCCCTGGGTCGGCACCGAGGGCATCGAGCGCGTCGCGCTGGCGATCGGCGGCACCCAGTTCGAGTTGCTCTCTCGATCGACGGGACGGGACCTCCGGGCGCTTCGAACGGCCGGCTTCGAGGGGGAGATCGCCGTCTACGCGCCGACGGTGCTGACCGACGACGAGAGCGAGATCCTCGACGCCGTCGGCGACTACGCCGCCCGGCGCGGCCCGGTCCGTGCGGCCCTGCCCGACGGCGCGGCGACCGACGCGACCGCGAGCGGGCGAGCCCGCGACGTGCTCACCCAGGCCGTCCGCGACTACGCGCTCGTGGGCGAGCCAGAGACGGTCGCAGAGCGCATCGAACAGCTTCGATCGGCCGGCGCGGACACGATCGTCGGCTACCCGGCCAGGGGCATCGAGCCGGTGCGGTGACGATGCGAGTCGCCGTCGTCGGTGCCGGTGCCGTCGGCCTGACCGCCGCACGGACGCTGGCCGACCGTGGCACCGAGGTGGTGCTGTACGACCGCGGGGAGATCGCCAGCGGTGCGACCGGCCGCGCGGCCGGGCTGTGCTACGACGCGTTCGCCGAGGACCGGGACGCCGCGGTGGCCGCCGACTCGCTCCGACGGTTCCGCGAGCTGGGCGTGCTCACCGAGTGTCCGTACGTCTGGTACGCCCGCGACGGCGACGAGGCAAACGCCGACGCCATCGAGCAGCAGGTCCCGCGAATGCAGGCCCACGGGCGCGACGTGGCGCTGGTCGAGCCCGAGCGGCTGGGCGAGCGGTACCCTCAGCTTCGCACCGACGAGATCGGCGTCGCCGCGATCGCACACCGGGCCGGCTTCGTCGATCCGACCGAGTACGCGGGTGCGCTGACGGAGACCGTGCTGGAACGCGGCGTCGGCGTCCGGACGGAGACCCCCGTCTCGCTGGCCGGGCCGACGACGGTCGCCGAGCCCGACGGGACGGTCGCGTTCGACGCCGTGCTCGTGGCCGCCGGCCCCGCGACGAAGCCGCTCGTCGCCGACGCTGGCGTCGACCTCCCGCTACAGGCCTATCGCGCCCAGGCGCTCGTGACGGAACCGCTGCGGGCGACGCTCCCGATGGCCTACGACGCGACCCAGCAGTGCTACTGGCGGCCCTGCGAAGGCGGCTTGCTCGTCGGCGACGGTGCCCACGAGGCCGATCCAGACGACTGGGACCCCGAGGCCGACGCGAGCTTCGAACGGAGCGCGCTCGATCGGCTGACGGCTGCGACGACCGTCGACGCGACGCGAGCACAGTCCTGGGCGGGGCTCTGTACCGCGACGCCGGACCGAGAGCCGCTGCTGGGTGCAGTCGGCGACGGGCTCTACGTGGCGACCGGGTGGCACGGCCACGGCCTCATGCGCTCGCCGGCACTGGGCGAGCGGATCGGCGAGCAGATCCTCGGCGGGCCGGGCGTCGACGCCTACGATCCCGACCGCTTTGCCGGCGACGAGACGATCGACATCGTCGACGGCATGACGCTCGACGAGGACGAGGAGGGACCGAACTGAGACGACGGGTGAGACGACCGGTCAGTCGGCCGCTTCGTCTGCTTTCGGGACGCGGACGTGCAGCGTGCCGTCGTCTTTCAGGGTCGCCGACGCGGCCTCGGCGTCGACCACGGCGTCGGCGGGCAGGGTGACGCTGCCGTCGAGAGAGAGCCCGCGTCCGGGATAGCGCATCTCGAAGCCCTCGTGGAACGGCCGGAACCGGTCGACGCGGACCTCGACACGGTCGTCGACGTACTGGACCTGCAGATCCGACGCCTCGACGCCGGGCGCGTCGAACACCACGAGGTACGCGTCGTCGCTCTCCAGCAGGTCGGCCGGCAGCGGCGTCTGTTCCTGGACGCGGCCGGCCGCGCGGCCGACGTTCTCGACGATCGCGTCGCCGAGCGAGCGGGCGAAGTCGAACATCACAGCTCGACCTCCTCCAGGCAGTCGACACCCCCGCAGTAGGGACACTGGAAGTCGGTCACGCCCACGCTGTCGGGCATGTCGTAGGTGTAGTGGAGTTCGAACATGTCGAGTTCGCAGCCGTCGTCGGTACAGACGAGTTCGAGCGTCGCTGGCATACGATTCTGTTGGACCGCGCGGGACAAACAGCTTTCGGAGCCCGGCGTGCGCGCCCCGCCGGACGCACGGTGACAACGAGAACATTCATGTCGGCCCGGCGAGTGGGCTGGGGCATGAGTTCGCGTGTCTTGGGCGTCGACTTCAGCGGTGCGAGCGACGCGGGGCGCTCGCTGTGGCTGACGGAGGCGCGGGAGACGGGGGACGGACTGCGGGTCGAAGACTGCTATCGCGCGGCCGACGAGTGGGGACCAGACCGGGAGGAGGCCCACGCGGGCCTGCGCTCGCGGCTCACGGCCTTCGACGTCGTCGGCCTCGACTTCCCGTTCAGCCTCCCGCAGGCGCTGCTGGACGAGCACTGCGACGGCGAGTGGGCCGGGCTGGTCGAGTGGCTCACCCTCGACGGCCCGACCGATCCCGACGAGTTCGCCTCGACGTGTCGCTCCTCGGCTCGCGAGTACACGGGCGACGGCACCGCGTCGCTGCGTCGCGAGACGGACCTGCGTCGCGCCGCGCTGTGTCCCTACGACCGGATGGTCCAGTACCAGACCTTCTACGGGATCGGGAACGTGCTTGCCGGCCTCGCCGACGACCCCGCTGTCGCCGTCGCCCCGATGCAGGACGGCGACGCCCCGACCCGCGTCGTCGAGGTGTACCCCGCCGCGACCTTCGGCTGGCTGGGGCTCTACCGGGAGGGGTACAAGGGCGATCGGCGCGATCGGCGCGCGACCAACGTCGACGGGATCGAGGCCTGCAGCGTCGATCTCGGGGGGTTCCGCGAGGCGTACGAACGTCACCACGACGCGCTCGACAGCCTCGCGGCGGTGGTCTCGGCTGGCCGGGTCGCAGAGAGCGGGGGACAGCCGCTCCACGGCCCGCGCGAGGAAGGCCACATCTACGTGTAATATCCGCCCCGAACTCGCTCGGGGAACGCTCGGCTGGCACCACGACGGCGAACGCGTGCGGGACTTTTTACTCGGTCACGACGTACGGGCGGTCGATGGAAACCCAGGAGCGACCGCAGACGAGCGCCGACGCGGCCGCGACGGACGAGCCGCCCGACGACGCCGCCCTCGTCGTCGAGGGGCTCGCCAAGCGGTTCGGGAGCGGCGAGGCAGCGGTCACCGCCGTCGACGACGTGTCCTTCAGCGTCGGCCGTGGCTCCGTCGTCGGACTGCTCGGCCCCAACGGCGCTGGCAAGACGACGACGATCAAAGCGATCCTCGGGATGGTGTTGCCCGACGCGGGCTCGGTCCGGATCGACGGGATCGACGTGTCCGAACAGCCGAGCGCCGCCTACGCCAACGTCGACGCGATGCTCGAAGGCGCGCGCAACGACTACTGGCGGCTGACCGTCCGGGAGAACCTGCGGTACTTCGCGACGATCGGCGGCGTCGATCCCGACTCGGTGACGGCGCGCCACGAGCGGCTGCTCGACCAGCTCGACCTCACCGAGAAGGCCGACGAAGCGGTGCGGGACCTCTCGCGAGGGATGAAACAGAAGGTGTCACTCGCCAGCGTGCTGGCGACCGACGCCGACGTGGTCTTTCTCGACGAGCCGACGCTGGGGCTGGACGTGGAGAGTTCGCTGACGCTGCGACGCGAACTGCGGCGGATCGTCGACGAGCGGTCGCTGACCGTCGTGCTCTGTAGCCACGACATGGACGTAATCGAAGCGGTCTGTGACCGCGTCGTGATCATGAACGACGGGCGCGTGATCGCGGACGACACCGTCGAGCGCCTCCTGTCGGGCGACGGTACGCAGCGGTTCAGTGTCGCCAGTTCGGATATCGGCGAGGCGCTGCTCGCGCGCCTCCGCAAGCGCTTCGAGGTGACTCAGGTGACGACCGACGGCGAGCGAACGCGCGTCGAGGTGGCGACCGACAGCGAGGGGTTCTACGACCTGACCGACCAGCTACGGGCCGCCGACGTGACCCTCGACAGCGTGAACACGGCCCAGCGCGACCTCGAAGACGTGTTCCTCGGGCTGACCGACGACGGCGAGGGGCGACGATGACGGGGCAGCCAGCCGGTGAGACGCCTCGTCCGGCGTCCTACTACCACCTCGCGAGGGCAGTCCTCGTTCGGGAGTTCCTGCTGTTCGTGCGCTACCCGGCCAACGCCATCGGCGGGATCGTCGTCTCGCTGTTCTTCTTCGGGCTGCTGTTCTACGGCGGCCGGATGATCGCCGGACAGGCGCTGACCGACTCGCTGGAGGGGATCGTCGTCGGCTACTTCCTGTGGACGCTCGCGGTCGGTGCCTACTCCTCGATCTCGAACGACATCGGTAGCGAGGTCCAGTGGGGGACGCTGGAACGCCACATCATGACGCCCTTCGGCTTCGCGCCCGTGGCGCTGTTGAAAGGCGTCGCGAAGGTCGTCCGGACGTTCCTCACGTCGGCGGTGATCCTCGCGGTGATGCTGTTGCTCACCGACACCACGCTCCAGTTGCCGGTGGTGACGATCACGGTCGTCGCCGGGCTGGCGATCGCCTCCGTCCTGGGACTTGGCTTCGCGGCCGGCGGCGTCGCCGTCCTCTACAAGCGCATCGGCAACTGGCTGAACCTGCTCCAGTTCGGGTTCATCCTGCTGATCTCGGCCCCGGCGTTCGACCTCGGGTGGACGAAGTTCCTCCCGCTGGCACAGGGGAGTGCGCTCCTCCAGCGGGCGATGATCGACGGGACGCGGCTGTGGGAGTTTCCCGCGCTCGACCTGCTGGTCCTCGTCGGCGTCGCCGTTGGCTACGTCGTGCTTGGCTACGCCCTCTTCGAGGCCGCGACGCGGCGAGCACGGCGACTCGGCGTGCTCGGAGACTACTAGGCAGTCACGTCGTGAACGATTTCGCCACACCGAGGTGAACGGTCTTCACGAGGTGATAGCCGACAGTACGAGACGGCGACGACACTCCGTCCGGAACGGTAGCTGTCGTCGTCGTCGTGCGCTCGCCCGGGCAAACGGCGAGAACCCGTCTCAGGTCCGGCAGATGTCGTGGAGGTCCGACAGCGAGTCGATGTCCCACGTCGGCCAGACGTTGAGCTCCCAGTCCGTGCGGTGTGGGCGACGGATGAACGCCGAGTCGATGCCCGCGTTCTCCGCGGCGCGGATGTCGGATTCGTTGTCGCCGACGAACAGCGCGGAGTCGGCGTCGAGGTCGGCCAGCGCGCGGTCGAGGTAGTGGCTGTTTGGCTTGCGCCGGTCGAGGCTCTGGATCGTCGGCTCGCGGCCGTAGGCGGTGCCGAAGTGATCCCGCACCGAGAAGTGGTCCAGGAGGAAGTCGACGGTCGCCTGCTGGTTCGAGCTGACGATGCCCTTCGCGGCGTCCAGGCCGTCGAGCGTGTCGATGTCGTCGTACGGGCGCTTGCGTCCGGCGCGGGCCTCTTCCTGCTGGGCCTCGACCATCTTCTCTTCGCGAGCGCGCCAGAACTCTTCTCTGGGGAGGTCGTACTGGCCGCAGATCGTCGCTACCTGGTGTGGGGTCGCTCCCACGGTCATGTTTTCGACGTGGTTGGGGTCCGGATCGGTCACACCGAACGCTTCGAACGTCTCCTGGGTCGCGTCCTGGAGAACGTCGAAGGCGGTCCGACCGACGAGGACACCGTCGTTGTCGAACACGACGGTATCGTAGGTCATACGCCGAATACGTCGGTGGGCGGTATAAGTGTTTCACCACCGCGGTTGGAGCCCACGCTTCGTTCAGTGGGCAGGAACTCACGAGCGCAGTGGTCGAGAAACGAGTGACAGCGACGGATGAATGCGGACGCGAGGCGGCACGTTCGACCGGCGGTTTTTCCGCCGATCTAGTCGCCCCCAGCGCGGTATCGAGCCACGCCGCGAACGACGAGGTTATCGCGGGAGTCTAACCCCCGTTCCGACTTCTAACCACGAGTGTGCCGCCTCACGGCGGCTCTGTATAGGGCGTTACAGCCCACAGAGTCCACGGTTTAAAATACCCCTGCTCGCAAATAAAGCTTGAGACGATGGGGATCTACGAGGGGACGATCACCGAGACGACACAGGCCTTCTACCTGGAGCGGCTGTTCGATCGGTCCGAGCTACGGCCGGCCGTCCGGAACAGGTCCGAGAGCCTCGTCACCGACGGCGACCACGACGCGAAGACGGTCGAAGTCGACGCCGTCGGCACCTTCGACGGTGGGTGGGAGTTCTGGGATCACCTCCAGTATCCGGAGCGGCGCAACAACTTCGAGTTCCGGCCGCTGTTTTGCGTCCCCAGCTACGAGTTCACGCTCCCCGACTGGACGTTCGGCCGGTACGATCTGGTGAACCTCGACGTGACGGCCCGAGTGCTCTACTACCCGTTCGGTCTGGCCGTCGCCCGGTTCCGAGTGTACTTCGAGAGTTCGAGGCCCCTCGACCTCTCCGATTTCATCGCGTTCCAGCGGACCGTTCGCCAGGACCTCCGCGTCGCAGGAGGTACCCCCTCGTGGGCCGACGACGGTGGTCCGCTCGTCCAGGAGATATTCCGACCGATCGATCGGTGGCTCTTCGGAGCGAACGTGCCCGACACGTACGTCGGCCGAATCGGTGAACGGCCAGTTGCCACGATCTCGTTTCTCTACGACGCCGACGCGCTCAGCGAGCGAGAACGGGGGCAGCTGATCCGGCGCGATGACCGGCCGCTGGACGAAGAGACGCTAAACAGCCACGCGAAGCCGTACATCGGCCGCTTCGACACGGACGCCATCTCGGTTGCTCGACCGGGAGCGGTGATCCAGACCGGCGCGTTCGACGAGCACCGTCACTGGAGCCGTCGCTGGAAGCGACTGCAACTGCTCAACAACCTCTACCTGGCGTACGATTTCGCGATGCTGGAAGACCAGCACTTGACGCGGATCCGGGATCGCCTCGGTGCGACCCTCGACGACCTCGACAGCGTTTCCGCCGCTCGGAAGCCACTGACCCCACGGGCGCTCCAGATCACGGACGATCTGTTGCGTTTCGGTGGCCAGCTCCGGGGGACCCGTGGGCAGGTCTACGAACAGCTCGAACCCACAGACGCCAAAGAGTCCGCGAACCCGGTCGTCGACGACTACATAGACCGGCTGCTGAGCCACGAGACGATTTTGCAACAGACCGCCGGTCGGCTCCCGGCCACGCTCCTGAAGTACATCCCGTTCGCGGACTGAGCGGCCACCTCCGATCCCGACCAGACACCGTTTTAGGCGTCGAGCCGGTAACGACGGGTATGACTACCGACCCCGCCGACCTCTCGGTGACGATCGTCGACGGCTACGTCGACGAGCCCGCCCACTTCGGGGTCCCGCCGTACATTTCGACGTATCCGCGCTACACCGCCGGAGCGCTCGTCGACGCCGGTGTCCCCCGGACACAGATCACCTACCACACGATCGACGCGCTGCGCGAGGACAGCGCCCGCTGGCAGGACGTGGAGGCTGCCGACCTGCTGATCTACGTCGGCGGGATGACCGTCCCCGGCAAGTACGTCGGCGGGACGCCCGCAGAGCCCGACGAGGTCCGCAAGCTGGCCTGGACTGCCGAGGGCACGTCGATGATGGGCGGCCCCGTCCGCTTCGGCGTCGGCGAGGCCAACGAAGGGGCCAGCGAGACGGCCCGCGACGACCTCGACTTCGACTTCCTGGCGATGGCCGACGTGGAAGCGGCGGCCCACGATCTGGTCGACAACGGACTCGAAGGGTTCGAAGACCGCTACCGCGGCGTGCCCGAGGAAACCCGCTGGGCGCGCCAGGGGGCTTTCGTCGTCGAGCAACATCCCAACCACCCCGACTATCTCATCGCCGAGCTAGAGACCTCGCGTGGGTGTCCCTACCGCTGTTCGTTCTGTACGGAACCGATGTACGGCGACCCGGACTTCCGGCCGCCCGAGAGCGTCGTCGACGAGGTCGACGCCCTCTCCGATCGCGGCGTCGCGAACTTCCGGCTGGGTCGGCAGGCGGACATCCTCGCGTACGGCGGCGACGGCAAGGCACCGAATCCCGACGCGCTCCGCGATCTCTACGGCGGCATCAGGTCGGTCGCGCCGGACCTGGAGACGCTGCACCTCGACAACATGAACCCCATCACGATCGTCGAGTGGCCCGAGAAGGCCCGCGAGGGGATCCGCGTCATCGCCGAGCACAACACGCCCGGCGACACGGCGGCGTTCGGGCTGGAGTCGGCCGACCCGCTCGTCCAGGAGGAGAACAACCTCAACGTCTCCGCCGAAGAGTGTTTCCAGGCCGTCCGGATCGTCAACGAGGTCGCGGGCGTCCGACCGGGTGAGTCGCCCGGCAGCGGTCCCAGTACGGGCAGTGACGCCCCAAACCGGCTCCCGAAACTCCTGCCGGGGATCAACCTCGTCCACGGGCTGAAGGGCGAACGCCGGGAGAGCTTCGAGCACAACAAGCGGTTCCTCCAGCGGGTCTACGACGAGGGGTACATGCTGCGCCGGATCAACATCCGGCAGGTCATGGCCTTCGAGGGGACCGACATGGCCGACACCGGCGCGGAGATCGCCAAGGACCACAAGCAACTGTTCAAGCAGTACAAGCAGGAGGTCCGCGAGACGATCGACAATCCGATGCTCAAGCGGGTCGCGCCGGTCGGGACTGTGCTCCCGGACGTGACCCTGGAGTACCACCAGGACGGCAAGACCTTCGGCCGCCAGCTTGGCACCTACCCGCTGCTGGTGGGGATTCCCGGCGAACGCGAACTCGGCCGGACCATCGACGTGGCGATCACCGACCACGGCTACCGCTCGGTGACGGGCGTCCCCTACCCGCTGGACCCGAACGCCGCCTCGATGGCCGAGTTACGGGCGATTCCCGGCATCGGGCGCTCGACGGCCGGCGACATCGTCGTGGACAGACCCTACGACTCCGTGGCGGAGATCGACGACGCACTGACCCAGTTCGTCGCCGCCGAACGTCGACAGGGCGCAGACTGAGACGGCCGGTGTCGACGGTCTCGCGACGACAGAGCGGCGACGGTCGTCACGGGGAAATCGCCGGCTGTGCTCGTCGGCCGAACAGAAGGTACTTTTCGGTCGCTCGCGCACCGTGACACAATGAGCGACGTGGAAGTCAGCGTCGTCCTGCCGGCCTACAACGAGGCCGCGACCATCGAGGAGACGGTCGAGACGACGCTGTCGACGCTGGCGGCCTTCCTGCCAGCGGGGAGCTTCGAAGTGATCGTCGCGGAGGACGGCTGTGAAGACCGCACACCCGAGATTGCGACCCGGATGGCCGACGCCGACGAGCGGGTCCGCCACGCCCACTCCGACGAGCGACTGGGGCGGGGCGGCGCGCTGACCGACGCCTTCCGGCGGGCCGACGGCGAGACGCTGGTGTACTTCGATACCGACCTGGCGACGGACATGCGCCACCTCGAAGAGCTGGTCGAGTCGGTCCGTTCGGGCGAGTACGACGTGGCGACGGGATCGCGGTGGCTTCCGGAGAACCGCGCCGATCGCCCCGCCAAGCGAGGGGTGCCGAGTCTCGGCTACAACACCCTCGTGCGGCTGTTCCTGCGATCGGATCTGCAGGACCACCAGTGTGGCTTCAAAGCGTTCGATCGGGCGGCGGCGCTCGATCTCCTCGACGACGTCGAAGACGAACACTGGTTCTGGGACACGGAGCTGCTGGTCCGCGCCCAGCGGAAGGGGTACCGCGTCAAAGAGTTCCCGGTCGACTGGACGCCCAGGGGCGACTCGAAGGTCGATCTCGTGCGGGACGTGTTCGGGATGGGGAGCCAGATTGTCCGGACGTGGTGGCAGCTGTCGGTGAGCCCCCGGATCACGCGGAAGGTGAGCATGACTGCCGGGTCGCTGCTGGTGATCGCCGCGCTCGTGCTCGCGGTGACGGTCGTCTTCGACCCGGCGGCCGTCCTGGACGCGATCGGCGGGGCCGACGGCGGCGTCGTCGCGCTCTCGGGCGTGGTGTACCTGCTGTCGTGGCCGCTGCGCGGACAGCGCTATCGGGACATCCTCGCTCGGCTGGGCCACGACAGCGACACGTGGTTCCTCACGGGCGCGATCTTCATCAGTCAGACGGGGAACCTCGTCTTTCCCGCCAGACTCGGCGACGGAGTCCGGGCTTACGTCGTCAAGGCCCGCCGGCAGATCCCGTATCCGACCGGGTTCGCCTCGCTGGCCGTCGAACGCGTCTTCGACCTGCTCGCGATCACGGTCCTGGCCGGGAGCGTCCTCGTGGGCCTCGTCGCCACCGGCGGGACCGACCAGGTCGCCCGAGCGATCGCGGCCGACGTGCCCCCGGTGGCGATCGGGGACGACACGCTCGATCCCGCCGCGGCGGCGCGGACGGCGCTCCGTGTCGCCGCTGTCGTCGGTGCGGCGGCCATCGCGGGCGTCGCCGTGATCGTCGTCAGCGCCCGCCGGGACAGCGATCTCGTCCACCGTGCGGTCACCGCGCTCAGCAACGACTCCTACGCCCGGTACGTCTCCGGGATCGTCGAGCAGTTCGTCGGCGACGTCGAGACCGTCGTCGCCGACCGGGGTGCCTTCCTCCGGGTCGGCGTCGGCAGCCTCGTCATCTGGATCGTCGACGTGTTGACGGCGGTCGTCGTCTTCGCCGCCTTCCCCAGCATCGAACTCTCCCTGTCGCTGGTAGCAGCCGCGTTCTTCGCGGTCAGCGTCGGTAACCTCGCGAAGATCCTCCCGCTGTCGCCGGGCGGGATCGGCCTCTACGAGGGTGCCTTCACCCTCATCGTCGTCGGGCTGACGACCGTCACGGGGCCGGTCGCGCTCGCGATCTCGATCGTCGATCACGCCGTCAAGAACGCCGTCACGATCGTCGGCGGGCTCGGATCGATGGCCTGGCTCAACGTCTCGCTGACGACCGCGGTCGAAGAGTCCCAGCAGTCCGGCGAAATCGAGCCGGAGGCCGACTAGTACGTACCAACTGTCGGCCAGACCCTATTTGAACGGGTGCGTCAAACCCTCTCAAACACCACGTTCGCACCGTTCACACCGGTTTCGACTTCCGAGATTCGATAGATTTAAATGAGTTTCGAAGGCACTGTGTTGGTACCAATCGAGCGTCCGGGATCGTCGATGACGGACCGGAACCATCGCCGTTCGTCGCCTGGCATGGGACGACACCAGTCGTTCTCGGCACCGATACCCCGGATAGCGCCCGCATTCGTACAATGAGCGATTCGAACACCAGAACGCGAGCGAGAGCGCGCACGACCACCGACGAGGAACAGACAGAAGAAGAGAGCGAGACGACATCGACCGCGTGTCCGGAGTGTGCGGGCACGCTGGTCGTCGACGACGAGCACGGCGAGACCGTCTGTGAGGACTGTGGACTCGTCGTCGAGACCGACGAGATCGACCGCGGACCGGAGTGGCGCGCGTTCGACTCCAGCGAGAAAGACGAGAAGTCCCGCGTCGGCGCACCGACGACCAACATGATGCACGACAAGGGGCTGTCGACCAACATCGACTGGCGCGACAAGGACGCCTACGGCAACTCCCTGTCGGGCAAGCAGCGCCAGAAGATGCAACGCCTGCGCAAGTGGAACGAGCGGTTCCGCACCCGTGACTCCAAGGAGCGCAACCTCAAGCAGGCGCTGGGCGAGATCGACCGAATGGCCTCGGCCGTCGGCCTCCCGGAGAACGTCCGCGAGACCGCGAGTGTCATCTACCGCCGTGCGCTCGACGAGAACCTCCTGCCCGGCCGCTCTATCGAGGGCGTCTCGACGGCCTCCGTCTACGCCGCCGCTCGTCAGGCCGGCGTCCCCCGGAGCCTCGACGAGATCGACGAGGTCTCCCGCGTCGAGAAGAGCGAGATCGCACGCACGTACCGCTACGTCGTCCGCGAACTCGGGCTCGAAGTCGCGCCGGCCGACCCCGAGAGCTACGTGCCGCGCTTTGCCTCCTCGCTGGAACTGTCCGACGAGGCCGAACACCGTGCCCGCCAGCTGCTCCAGAACGCCAAAGAGCAGGGCGTCCACTCCGGCAAGTCCCCGGTCGGACTGGCCGCCGCGGCCGTGTACGCCGCCGCACTGCTCACCAACGAGAAGACGACCCAGGCCGCCGTCAGCGAGGTCGCCGACATCTCCGAAGTGACGATCCGCAACCGCTACCACGAACTGCTGGAGGCCGAGCAGGGCCTCCCGATGGCCTGATACGGATTCTTGTCGACCAGGGGCAGATCGGCTGTACGCCATCGGGAGACGCTCTCCGTCGTCTCCCGAGCCCGTCCGCACAGCGTTCAGCGGGACGCCGCCCGGTCGACCGGACAAACGTCGACACCACTCCGTGTGACTATGGGACCGTATTGCCGCTCGGAGACGGCGAGCCGACGCGGCCACTCGTCTCGCCGCCGCTGGCGTAATCAGCCCTGATAACTGAGTGGCCACGTTTAATTCGGTCCCAGCCGCTGGTACCGCTATGGACCAGGAACGAAGTACCGATGGAGGCGTCGAGGCCTCGTCTGGTGGAACTCTCGCTGGTGGCGAACTCGGGAGCGCGATCGACGAGTTGCTCCGGGCCTCCGAGGGCGTCTCGGAGAGTTCCCAGCAGATCAGCGATCTCGCAAACGAGCAGTCCGAGAACATGCGCGAGGTCGCGAGCGAGGTGTCGAACCTCTCGGCGACCGTCGAGGAGGTCGCCTCCAGTGCCAGCCAGGTCAAGCAGGTCAGCGACGACGCCCGCGATCTCGCCGCCGAGGGCCGCGAGGCCGCCGACGACGCGATCGGTGCGATGGAGGCCGTCGACGAGGCCAACACCGACGTGTCGGCCGACGTCAAGCAGCTGCGCGACCGCATCGACGAGATCGACGAGATCGTCGAAGTGATCAACGACATCGCAGACCAGACGAACATGCTGGCGTTGAACGCCTCCATCGAGGCCGCGCGAGCGGGCGAGGCCGGCGAGGGGTTCGCCGTCGTCGCCAACGAGGTCAAGAGCCTCGCCGAGGAGTCCCAGCAGAACGCGGCCGAGATCGAAGAGCTGGTCTCGAACATCAAGTCTGACACCGAAGAGACCGTCCAGAGCATCGACCACGCCAACGAGCAGGTCGAGGAGGGGCTCACGCAGGTCGAGACGGCCGTCGACATCCTCCGGAAGATCGACGAGGCCGTCGAGGAGGCCGCGATGGGTGCCGAGGAGGTCGCCTCCGCGACGGACGAACAGGCCGCCTCGACCGAGGAGGTCGCGAGCATGGTCGACACGACCGCCGAGAGCGCCGAGGAGGTCGCCACGGAGATCGAGCAGATCGCCGCGGCCAACGAGCAACAGGCCGCGAAGGTCAACGAACTGCAGGACATGATCGAGCGCCGCTAGAGCGCGAACCAGAAGACACGAGGGGGTTCGTTTCGACTGCCGTTCTATGGAGACGACTCACCGGGTAGTGACGGGTGACGCCCGCGAGCTGGCGCTGCCCGACGACAGCGTCGACCTGGTCGTGACCTCGCCACCGTATCCGATGATCGAGATGTGGGACGACATCTTCGCGACGCTCGACCCCGCCGTCGAGGACGCGCTGGCGGACGAAGACGGCGAGCGCGCCTTCCAGTTGATGCACGACGTGCTCGATACCGTCTGGGCCGAGGTGGTCAGGGTGCTCCGGCCGGGCGGGATCGCCTGCATCAACGTCGGCGACGCCACCCGCTCGATCGGCGACGGCTTTCGATCGTTCTCGAACCACGCGGAGATCACGACCCGCCTGACCGATCGAGGCCTCCGGGCGCTGCCAGATATCCTCTGGCGCAAGCCCTCGAACCGCGCGACGAAGTTCATGGGCTCGGGAATGTTGCCGCCCAACGCCTACCCGACGCTGGAACACGAACACGTCCTCGTCTTTCGCAACGGGCAACGGCGCACCTTCCCGCCCGGCGACGACGACCGCTACGAGAGCGCGTACTTCTGGGAGGAGCGAAACGTCTGGTTCTCTGACCTGTGGGAGCTGACGGGCGAGCGCCAGGCCGTCGAGGACGGGCTGCGCGAGCGGTCCGGTGCCTTCCCGCTGGAACTGCCCTACCGACTCGTCTCGATGTTCTCGACGTACGGCGACACCGTCCTCGATCCCTTCCTCGGGACCGGCACGACGACGATGGCCGCGCTCGTCGCCGGCCGCGACTCCGTGGGCTACGACCGGGACGCCGATCTGCTCTCTGCGCTCGACGACCGCGTCGAGGACGCACCCGAGCGCTCGCGGGCGATCGCCAAGCGGCGACTCGCCGACCACCGCGAGTGGGTCCAGCAGCGACGAGCCGACGGGAACGAACCCGGCTACGAGGCCGAGCACTACGACACCGCCGTCAACACCAAACAGGAGCGACACATCCGCTTTTACGGCGTCGAGGGCGTCAAACGGACCGACGAGGGGTATCGCGCGACCCACTCGCCGATCGAGGCGTGCCCCGACGGCGAGAGCGAACAGGCTTAGTGGGAGTCAAAAGAACAGCGGCGCATGGACTTCGACTCGTTTACGCTACTGGCAGCGGGAGCGGACCTCGCCGACGAACCGGCGGCCCGCGAGGACGCCGACGGGATGGAGCTACGGATGGACTTCGCCGACGAGCCACTGGCGATGCTCGACGACTACGAGGGTGACCTGCCCGTCCTGGTGACCAACCGCGTCGAGTGGGAGGGCGGCGAGGCCGCGGACGACACCGCGCGACTCGACGCCCTCGAAACGGCCGTCGAGCACGACGCCGTGACGGCCGTCGACGTGGAGCTTGCTGCCCTCGAAGGCGAGGGAGAACACGACGCCGCCCGCGTCGTCTCGCACGCTCGCGATCACGGCGCGAGCGTCGTCGTCTCGACTCACGACTTCGAGGCGACGCCGGCCGAAGACGACATCGTGGCCCGGCTGGAACGGGCCTGCGAGTACGGCGACGTGGGCAAGATCGCGACGACGGCACGGGACCGTGGCGACGTGCTCGCGCTCCTGGAAGCGACCCACCGGCTGACCGAGGCCGGCGAGACCGTGGCGACGATGGCGATGGGCGAGGCCGGCCGCCACTCTCGGCCCGTCGCGCCGCTGTATGGCTCCCGGATCGGCTACGCGCCCGTCGATCCGGCCGACGCCACGGCACCCGGACAGTACGATCTGGCGACGCTCAGACGGCTGGTCGACCAGCTGTCCTGATACGACCGGCTGTACATCTGTGACCGATTTCGCCACCCCGAGGTGGCGAAGATCCTCACGAAGTGACAGCCGGCAGTATGACCCCGGAGGGCGACCGGCAACCACTGGATGAGAACTCGGTGCGCAAGATTAACAACCATTGGCCCGGGAGTGGGGGGTACCATGGTCGATGCAGACCAGAAACGGCCCCTGCTCGCCGCCGCCCTGGCGTTTCTCTCGCCCGGTCTCGGTCACCTCTACCTCCGTGAGTGGATCCGTGCGCTGCTGTGGTTCAGCCTCGCGATGCTCGGCGTCAGTATCCTCGCGCCGGAGGCCACGCTCCCGGCGGCGACGACGCCGGAGGCGATCTGGACGGCGTCGGTCGAGATGACCCGCGCCCTCTCCTGGCAGGCCCGCGGCGCGTTGCTGGCCGTCTCGATTTTGAGCGTGCTCGACGCCTACCGGATCGCGACCGAGATCAACGCCGCGGCCGCCATCGAAGAGGGCCAGCAGTGCCCCTACTGCGGGCGGGAACTCGACGAGGACCTCGACTTCTGTCACTGGTGTACGGCAGAGCTCCAGTGACGAGGAGACCGCGGGGCGCTACTTCTCGATGATCGACTCTTCGACGGCCTCGCCGAAGTGACGGGCCTTGTCGTCGGTGTACAACAGGAGTTCGTCGCCGGGTTCGATGTCGGTGATCGCCGTCCGTCCCTCGCTGGTGTGCATCTTGATCGTCTCGGCGTTCTGGATCAGCGTCTCGATGCGGTCGCCGTCCTCCGTCTCTGCCTGCACGCGGAACATCGGCCGTTTCTCGATCTTGGCGCGGCCGACGATGGCCTCGCGGGTGTTGCCGTCGGTGTCGACGACCTGAACCTCGTCGCCGCTCTGGAGTTCCGAGAGGTACTTGGTCCCGCCGTCGGGCGTGCGGACGTAGGCGTGGACCGCACCGGCGTTGACCCGGAAGGGACGCGAGGCCACGTAGGGCGACTCGGCGGTCTCTGCGTGGACGAAAAAGAGTCCGCGTGCCATCGAGCCGATCAGCATTCCCTCGTCGTGTTCCAGCAGCGAGCCCGTATCGATGCAGACGCGGTCCGCGGACCCGGTCTGTTCGATGTCGGTGACCTCGGCCCAGGACAGCGAGAGCTGTTCGCGGCCGGCCTCGTCGCGGACCTCGACGGTGCGGCGGATCTCATCCGGGTCGTCGGTGTCAAGCAGGACGCCGTCGGCACCGAGTTCGAGCGTCTCGTAGGCGGTCTTGGCGTCTTCTGCGGTCTGGACGCCGGTGATCAGCTCCGTCTCCTCGCCGACGCGGGCGATGAGGTTCTCCAGGGGAATGATCTGCCAGTCGTCGCCGATGACGATGGTGAAGGCGGCCTCCTCGGCGACGGCCTCGGCGAACCCCTCGTACTCCTTGGACCGGATGCGGACGTAGCCACCCTGTGGGGCCTCGCCGTCCTGGCGGAGCGCAGAGAGGTCGGCAGAGCCAGAGAAGTCGGAGGGCAGGTCGACGGTGCCGTCGCCCTCGCCGTCCTTGCCGACGACCCGAGCGTCGGGTTCGGCTTCCTCGCCCTCGGCGTCCATGACCGTCACGTCGCCTCCGGCGAAGGCGGCGACGTTGACCTCGCCGAGGTCCCGGACGCGGGCCACGTCGTGTTCGTCGACCAGTACCCAGTCGACCCCGGCTTCGAGGCCGGCGGTGATTCGGCGCTTTCGGGTCTCCCAGTCGCCGACCTCGCTGTCGGCCTTGAGCCACACGCTTCGTGTCATTGTCCCACCTCTCGAATCGGTCCCGCTTGAACGTGGCGAATGCGGGCAATCGGCCCGGCTAGACGGATCGCCGTCGGCGCGTCACTGTCTCGGCGGTCAGAAGTCGCCAGCGGTGGCCGTGTTCGTCGTTCGCTACGCCTCGACGGCGAGTCCGGCCGCACGGAGCGCGGCGGCGGCCTCGCTGTCCTCGTGGACGACGCTGGCGACGGCGCGAGCGATCTTCTCGGGCTCCTCGTGCTGGAAGATCGAGCGTCCCATCGAGACGCCCGCCGCACCGGCGTCCATCGCCCCGCGGACGATGGCGAGCGTCTCCTCGTCGGTGCCCTTCGAGCCGCCCGCGATCAGGACCGGCAGTGCGGTCGACTCGACGACGCGCTCGAACGTCGCTGGCGTGCCGCTGTAGGCGGTCTTGACGAGGTCGGCGTCGAGCTCCTCGGCCAGTCGGACCGCGTGGCCGAGGTCCTCGGCGAACAGCTCGGGGTCCTCGTCGCGAACGTCGTGGCCGCGGGCGTAGGCCATCGCCAGGACCGGCAGCCCGTATTCGCGGGCCGCGCTGGTGACCTCTGACAGCTGTGAGATCTGGTCCGGTTCGTGCTCGCTGCCGACGTTGATGTGAAAGGAGACGGCGTCGGCCCCGGCCCGGATGGCGTCCTCGACGGTGCCGGTCGGCCGTTTGTCGCTCTCGTCTGGCCCGATCGAAGTCGAGCCGTTGAGGTGGACGATGTAGCCCGCGTCGTTCGTGTTCTCGTGGACGCGATCGGCGATCCCGCGCTGGGTGAGGACGGCGTCCGCGCCGCCGGTCGTGACCGCGTCGATCGTCGATTCGATGTCGACGAGGCCGTCGACGGCCCCGAGTGTGATGCCGTGGTCCATGGGGACGATGACGTGTCGCCCCCCTGTCCCGATCCGCGCCAGTCGTGCTGCTTTCCCTGCGGTCATGTTGTGCGAATGTGTGGCAAGTACGATTATGTTCCTTCCGGTTGCGGCCAGTGATACGAGGTCGTTCGTTACGGCTCCTCGGCCAGCGGGATCCGATCGGTGTGTTCGTCGTAGGTGCTGTCGCTGGAGACGATGACGTCGCCGTCCGCGTGAACGAGGTGGAGTGCATCGAACGGCGTCATCCCCTCGTCCGTGACGTAACTCGCGGCTGCGAGGACCGGATCGGTGTCACCCCGGACCTCGACCAGTGCCGACGCGTTGGCAACCGTCCGCTCGACGTTCCGATCGTGCCGATACGCGACGAGCATCAGTTCGACCAGCGTGTGGGGAGACGTCCACAGT
>Ga0207754_100185_pt1 | contig 35123 bp, 37 predicted proteins | sample A23E1SouthBayCA_FD_187728 | JGI IMG/M metagenome (GOLD analysis project Ga0207754, IMG submission 187728) | Aerobic enrichment media microbial communities from Eden Landing Ponds, California, USA - A23 E1 (SPAdes) | ecosystem: Environmental > Aquatic > Marine > Unclassified | place: Emeryville...
TCACACCCGCTCACGGCTTTGAAAGCGCTTTTATGGGGTCCCCTGCTAATCGGTCGTACAGCCTGCCCGCGGTTGATGATGCGCCTCCCCATCAGGGAACCCCGGCGACCGACGCTCGGTCGCCACGGCTGGTGAGGTGCGCGAGCCGACGGGTGGGAGGTACAAATCATGTCAGTTTACGTCAATTTCGATGTCCCGGCGGACCTCGCCGAGAGCGCCATCGAGGCGCTCGAAGTAGCGCGAGACACCGGTAGTGTCAAGAAAGGAACGAACGAGACGACGAAGGCGGTCGAGCGCGGCAACGCCGACCTCGTCATCATCGCGGAGGACGTCCAGCCCGAAGAGATCGTGATGCACCTGCCCGAACTCGCCGACGAGAAGGGCATTCCCTACGTCTTCGTCGAGACGCAGGACGACGTCGGGCACGCGGCGGGGCTCGAAGTCGGGAGCGCCGCGGCCGCCATCGTCGACGCGGGCGACGCCGAGGAACAGGCCGAAGACATCAGTACCAAGGTCGAGGACCTCCGGTAAGCGACTATGAGCGCCGAAGAGAGTGCCAGCGACTCGATGCCCGCGGAGGTAATCGAGGTCGTCGGCAAGACCGGCATGCACGGCGAAGCCATGCAGGTCAAATGTCGCATCCAAGAGGGATCGAACCAAGGGCGAATCATCACGCGCAACGTACTGGGCCCCGTCCGCGAGGGCGACGTGCTCCAGCTGCGCGAGACACAGCGTGACGCCGACTCCATCGGAGGGCAGTAATGGTCGATACACGCACCTGCGATTATACGGGCGAGGATATCGAACCCGGCACGGGGACCATGTACGTCAGGAAAGACGGGACGATCCTGCACTTCGTGGACTCCAAGGCCGAGAAAAACTACTTCCTCGGGCGCGAGGCTCGCGACCTAGAGTGGACCGAGGACGGCCAAGCTGCCGGCGGCCAAGGTGAGGAATGAGCGACGCCGAGCGCACCTTCGTGATGGTCAAACCCGACGGGGTCCAGCGCGGGCTCATCGGCGAGATCATCTCGCGGTTCGAGGATCGCGGTCTCAAACTCGTCGGCGCGAAGTTCATGCAGATCTCCGAAGACCTAGCCCACGAGCATTACGGCGAACACGAGGGCAAACCCTTCTTCGATGGCCTCGTCGAGTTCATCACCGCCGGCCCGGTGATGGCGATGGTCTGGGAGGGTCAGGACGCCACCCGACAGGTCCGCGCTATGATGGGCGAGACCGATCCCGCGGAGTCCGCTCCGGGCACCATCCGTGGCGACTTCGGCCTCGATCTCGGCCGAAACGTCATCCACGGCTCCGACAACGAGGACGAGGGCGCAAACGTTCGGGAGATCGACCTCTTCTTCGACGAGGACGAACTCCAAGATTACGAGCGGATCGACGAGACCTGGCTCTACGAGTAGTCTAGCCCGTCTCGCCGAGATACCCCGTAACCAGTCGTTCTTCGGCCCGACGCAGACGATAGGAGAGCGTCGACCGCGGCACGTCGAGTGTCGCGGCGAGGTCGTCGAGTGTCACCTCGCGGGGCATCCGATAGTAGCCGTGATCGAGAGCGGCCCGCATCGCCGTTCGCTGAGTCGGTGGGAGCGAAATCGATCCCAGCGAGTCGTGGCCCCACCCCTCGGCCTCGCCGAGACGACCCAGACGAAAGGAGAGGCCCGACCGGAGATTCGCGCTCAGAGCGTCGTACAACAGTCCCACCTTTTCGTCCGACCGGAGGAAGATGCGCCACCCGTGGCGTGCCTCCCGCCGGCTGGTACAGAACAGCGATCCCCGCGGGAGATAGCGCCCCGCGAGCGTCTGGACGGACTCGGCGTCCCCGATGTCCTCGACGTGGCTGTAGATCACCCGTTCGTTGTCGGCTCGGTCGAGTACGTCGTGATACTGCGTGGCCGAACCGGCCGTCTCGGTCACCGACTCCGTCGGGACCGTGTCGTCGAGGCGGAGTCGTTCGACCGCATCGAGCGCCGCCGTTGGGCCAATCAGCCGCTCGACGTACCAGAATGCGTCCTCGGTGACGCCGCCGTGTACCGCCTCGGCGACGAGCGTCGGATACTCGATGAACACGTCCATCACCGGATCCGCGCCCGCCTCGTACTCGACGTCGAAGGTGAACTCGCGCATCACGAACGCTCCCGATCCTTGCAGGGTATCACGGACACACCCGGGGTACACCGGCCAGTGCAAAAGCCTTCCCCAGTGTCGCGGCCTACGAGATGCCGGTTGGCGCTCGACAACTCAATTATTATTTGTTATCGTCCCCTGAGGGACACTGTCTGTTATGAGCACCGACGAACCCAGCGACACGACCGAGAAGCACGGGCACGAACACCACGAGGTCGAAGGCCCCGGCTATCCGACGCCGGCGGCGATGCGAACCGAGTCGGAGCGTGAGAAGACGGCCTTCGTCATGGGGCTTCGTGTCGGCATGGATGTCGACGAACCCGACTTCGTCGGCGTCGTCGACGTCGACCCCGACTCGGCGACCTACGGCGACCTAGTCGACACGGTCGAGATGCCGAACAAGGGCGACGAACTCCACCACTTCGGCTGGAACACCTGTTCGTCCTCCTGTCACGCCGAAGGGCTGACCCGCGATCACCTGATCGTCCCCGGACAGCGCTCCTCGCGCATCCACATCGTCGACGCGTCCGACCCGCGGAATCCGGAAATCGAGACGGTCATCGAACCCGAGGAGGTGTTCGAACACGACCTCTCGGCGCCGCACACGGTTCACTGTGTACCCGAAGGAAAGATCGTCATCAGCATGCTCGGGAACGCCGACGGCGAACTCCCTGGTGGCTTCCTCCAACTCGATCAAGAGGACTTCTCCATCGACGGCCACTGGGAGGTCGACAGCGGGGACATGGAGATGAACTACGACTACTGGTACCAGCCCCGACACGGCGTGATGCTGTCGACGGAGTGGGCGGCACCGGAGACGTACTATCCGGGCTTCGACTTGGACGACGTCGAGGCGGGGAAATACGGCGACAGCATCCACGTCTGGGACTGGGAGACGAAGGAGCACCAACAGACGCTGACCTTCGGCGAGGAGGGGCTGATCCCGCTGGAGATTCGGATGCCCCACAACCCCGAGGAGACGGAAGGCTACGTCGGTGCCGCGCTCTCCTCGAATATCCTCCGGTTCTGGGAGGCGGACGACGGCCGCTGGGAGTGGGAGAAGGTCATCGACGTCGAGGACCGCGAACACCCTGACTGGGACATGCCCGTGCCGGGGCTGGTGACCGACATCCTCCTGTCGCTCGACGATCAGTATATGTTCTTCTCGAACTGGCTCCACGGCGACGTGCGGATGTACGACATCAGCGATACGGGGAACCCGCGGTTGGTCGACCAGTGCTGGGTCGGCGGCAACTTCGCCGAGCGCCAGTCCGTCGGCGGCCACGACGTCCGCGGCGCACCCCAGATGCTCCAACTCTCTCGTGACGGTCGGCGACTCTACTGGACTACCTCGCTGTTCTCCTCGTGGGACAACCAGTTCTACCCCGAGATCGGCGAGGAGGGCTCGCTGATGATGAAAGCCGACGTGTACCCCTCGGAGGGACGGATGGAACTCGACGAGGAGTTCGTCGTCGACTTCGGCGATGCGCCGGGCGGTCCCGCCCGCGCCCACGAGATTCGCTGGCCCGGTGGCGACTGTACCAGCGACGTCTGGCAGTAGATGTCGACCCACGAGGTCCGTCTCGTGTGGCGCGACGGCCGCGAAGCGGCGCTCTCGGTCGCCGAGGGTGAAACCGTCATCGACGCCAGCGAGCGCGAGACCCTCGGCCTCCCGTACGGCTGTCTGTACGGTGCCTGTGGCACCTGCACCGGACGCCTGCTAGAAGGCGATCTGGTTCATATCGAGCGGCCACGGGGGCTGAAACCGCACCACCGACGGGACGGCTACGTCCTCCTCTGTGTGGCCGAACCCCGCTCCGACTGTCGGATCGAGGTCGGTGCCGAGATTCAGGCCGACCTCGTCCCGAACCCGTGGAAATGACCCGCGCCCTCCGTCGTATCGTGGCCGTCGCCGTCGGGGGTGTCGTCTTCGCGACGGCTGCCGCCGCCCACGGCGTTGACGCCGCGACGGCGGGGCTGGGGTTCCCACACGTCGTCGCCGCCTCGGTCAGTGCCAGCCTCCTCGGGGGCGGTGTCGTTCTCGGCGTCGCGGGGCGTCACACCCCCTCGCTTCGGCGGGTCGTCCCGTGTCTGTTTCTCGCGCTCGGCGGTCTGTCGGTGGCGCTCGCGGTCGATAGCACCCCGGTCGGCGCGGGACTCGGCGTCGGCGGTGGTGTGGGGTTGATCGGCCTCGCCCGCGGGCACGCTTTCACCGACTGTGGCGCCTGTGCGGAGGCCGCGCTGGGTGCCGTGACGCTCCACCGAGGACTCGAAGGGGCCGTCCTCGCGACGGTGTACGCCGCCGACGCGACCCTCGGCCTCCTCGGTGCCGCCATCCTCACGCTTCACGCCATGGCCGAGACGGCCGCCATCGGAGCACTGTACACCGCCAGTCGTCGACACGCGGTCGGCGCCGTCTGTCTCCTCCAGATCGGATTCGTCGGCGGCGTCGCCACGGGATGGAGCGTGGTCGACGCCGTCCCTGCGGTCGTCGAGGCGGGGCTGTTGGCCCTCGTCGGCGGCGTTCTCCTCGCTGTCGGCGCTCTAGAGGGATATCTCCACTACGCAGACCGACAGTCGATCCCCGCCGCGTAGGCCGACGGTCGAGCAACAGGGCTATAGGCTCGACACCCCCACGACACGCCGTCGGATGCTGTTTCCCACGCATCTCGCCGCGGCGTACGTCCTCGGACGGCGCTGGCACCTCCCTCTGATACCGGTCGTCGCGGGGGCGGCCCTGCCCGACCTCGTGGACAAGCCGGCGGCGATGGTCGGTCTCGTCGACCTCTACCAGACGGCCGGCCACTCGCTTCTCTTGCTCGTCGCGGGCTTCGTCGTCGTGTTCGTCCGGCGGTCGTGGACGCCGTTCTGGCTCGGGTGGGCGTCACACCTCACCCTCGATGCGGCCCACATGCTGCTCAACGGGCGACCGGCGGATCTCCGCTTTCTGGCGTGGCCGGTGGTCGAACACGTCCCCGCGGTCGATCTCCCACCGGTCGCGTTCTTCCTGTCGTATCTCGGGACGCCGTCGTTTTACGTCGAGTTCGTCGTCTGGGGACTGCTGGCCACTGTACTGGTCGCCGACGACGGGTCACGGTGACGACCCCCCAGCGCGAGCGAAAATGTGTCACTCACAGTGTGATTAACTCCGCAGTCGGCGTTACCTAGATCGGTGTCTCTCAGTGCACGGAACCGGCTCGGCGGGATCGCTCAACGCGTCGAAACCGATGGCCTGATGGCCGAAGTGGCGATCGAACTCGACGGCGGGCAGGTCGTCACCACCGCCATTACGGCCGGATCGGTCGAACGCCTCGGCGTCGAGGAGGGCAAAGCACTCGACGCCGTCATCAAGGCGACGGAAGTGATGGTCGAGGTCGACTAGTCCGCGCTGACTTCCGGCCCGAGGTCGATCTCGCCGGCGTCGAGTTCGGCCTCGATCTCACGGGTCGCCGTGACCATGTTCTCGATCTTTTGATACGCGACTTCGCGGGGCAGGAGCTTCACGCCACAGTCGGGGCTGACCGTCAGATTCTCCGGCGGGACGACCTTGAACCCCTCCCGGATGTTCTCCTTGATCTCCTCGACGGTCTCGACCTCCGTGGTGTGGACGTCGACGACGCCGAGCGCGAGGTCGGTCGTGAACTCGGGGTCGGTGAACACCTCGATCTGCTCGTAGTCGCCGTTGCAGAGCTCCACGTCGAACTCGTCGATGGGATACTCCAGAAGTTCGGGGTAGATCCGAGAGTAGTCACCGTAACAGACGTGGAGGCCGATGCGCACCTCGTCGGGCACGCCGGCGACGATGCGTTCGAGACACTCGCCGACGATGGCGTGATCGTCCGGCGTGGTCGCCAGCGCGGGTTCGTCGATCTGGATGTAGCGTGCGCCCGCCTCGACGAGCGCCTCGATCTCCTCGTTGACTAGGTCTGCCAAGGCGTAGGAGAGTTCGGCGTCGTCGTCGTAGGCTTCGTTGAACGACCACGACGCGAGCGTGTACGGCCCGGTGATCGGCACCTTGACCGGCTTGGCGGCGGCCGACTGAGTGAACTCGAACTCGTCGACCAGCCACGACTCGTCGTACTCGACGTCGTCGACGACGGAGGGCTTGTCGAAGTAGTTGTGGCCCCACACCTTCACGGGACCGTTGAACTCGTAGCCCTCGATGCGGTCGGCGAAGAATTCGACCATCTCGTTGCGGCGCATCTCGCCGTCGGAGACGGTGTCCAGCCCCGCCCGTTCGTGTTCGTCGACGATGACGCGACAGGCATCGTCGTGGGCCTCGTGGAGGTGGTCCTCGTCGAACTTCGAGTCGGGGTCGTCCGCGAGGTCCGAGACGCGGTTGAGCCACTTCGGCTTGGGATAGCTGCCGACGATGGAGGTGAGCAGGAAGTGGTCGTTGGGGTGGTCGTCGGGGCGGAACTGCGCGCGATTGTTCTCGCTCATGCGTCCACCTCCGCGAGCGCGGCGGCGTCACCGAGCGCCTCGAGTTTCGCCTCGAACTTGTTCACCGGCAGGTAGAACAGTTCGGTGTTCGAGGTGAGGTAAGCCCGCTCGAAGTCGGTGTGGGTTCGCTCGTCGACCCACGCCACCCGGTCACGGATAGTCTCGGGCGACTCGACCAGCGTGTTCTGCCCGTCGACCAAGCCCATCGCGATCTGATCTTTCGTGCCGTACTCGTTGATGTTGTAAATCGACGCGTCGGCGTCGGCGACGAAGTCGAATCCGATGGCGTCCACGTCGGCGTCCATGAGATGCGCGTAGGGCTTCTCCGGCACGGCGCCCCAGTAGGTGTGAGCAACGACGTCGGCGTCCGTCGCGGCGGCCACGCGGTCGATAGCCTCGCTCGCCCGAGCCGCCGTGTCGTCGTCCGGCGGCGCCTCGACCAGCGACGGCTCCAGCAGGAACAGCGTCTCGTGGGCGGGGAAGGCGTCGATTTCACCCGCGAGGAGGTCGGCGACGGCATCGAGGAAGTCGGCGTCGTCACCGTAGTGTTCGTCCGTCGCGAGGTCGGCAAGCGAGTACGGCCCGGGAAGAACCGCCTGCAGGTCGCCGTCCGCCCCGACCGCGTCGAGTTCGGCTCCGACGTCACCCGAGGGGGTGAGAGCACCCTGCACCTGCGGGTCGCGATAGAAGTTGTTGTTGTCGTAGTAGCGAACGATCCCACCGGTCTCGACGGCGTCGTTGATCGTCAGCGGGTGGGCGAGCATGTCGTCCCAGCGAGGCTGTCCCTCGACGACGCGGTCGAGACCCGCGTCGACCTGTGCGTCGGCGACTTCCGTCCGCGCACGGCCGTACGCGTCGGTGATCTCCGGTCCCTCGTCGCCGCCGATGAGGTCGCCTTTCTGGTGACCCTTTAGCTCGGCAAGCTCGTCTTTCGCCCAATCGGGCAACGGATACAGTCCGGGTGTGGTGGCGACCAGTTCGGTCATCACTGTCGGCTACGTAATGCCGTCGCTTAATATTTGCTAAACCAAAATATGTTCCTCAGTTATCTAGCGTGAGGCGGAGGACCGACAGCGTCTCGAAGGGGTACGACTCCTGCCGAACCGTCGTCGCGTCGAACCCACTTCGCTCCGCGTGGTCGACGACCGACTCGAACCCCGTGAGGCTACTGACGAGGAGGAGGACGATCCCGTCGGGTCGGAGGACACGACCGACGGTGTCGACGAAGGGGTCGATGACGGCGCGCCCCGATTCGCCGCCGGAGAGCGCCCGCTCCATCCAGTCGTCCCACTCGTTGTCGGGGTCGGTCGGCAGGTACGGCGGATTGAAGGCGACGGTGTCGAGGCTATCGGCTCGGAACGGCGCGACGAGGTCGGCGCGGACGGCCGGAACCCCTCGGTCCCGGGCCTCCAAGCAGGCGGCGGGGTTGGGATCGCTGGCGACCACCGTCGCCGTCGTCTCGGTCGCGATCCGTTCGGCGACCCACCCCGACCCCGTCCCTACCTCCAAGGTCCGACCGCGGGCGTGGTCGACGGCCGCCTCGGCGAGGAGTCGGGAGTCCTCCGCCGGCTGATACACCGCTCGCTCCGCCCCGCGCCGATCCGCGAGGGCCGCGAGGGTGTCCGGGTCGTCGTCGGTCATTCCGTCTCCCCGTCTCCCGAACCGCCGTCGGGGGCCGGTGGGGCCGCCTCTCGGCTCTCCCCGAGGGCAAACCCGCCCTCTTCGGTGCGGCCCATGAGTTCCCGCTGTGGGAACGGGATCTTGATCCCCTCGGCCGCGTAGGCGTCGGTCACGGCCTCGATGACGGCCGTCCGTGCGCGCCACATCCGCCGGGCGCTGGGGTTGTCGATCCACACCCGGACCCCGAGGACGATGGCGGAGTCGCCAAAGCGCTTGCCGACCACTTGCGGCGTCGGCACGTTGAGAATCTGATCCAACCCCTTGACCGCCTCGATGGCAATCTCGGCGGCGTGGCTCGGATCGGCGTCGTAGTCGACGCCGACCTCCACCTCGATGCGGAGCCGTCCCTTGCGCGTTCGATTGGTGATCGGCTGCCCACTCACCTCGTCGTTCGGGAGCATCACGTACTCGCCGTCGAAGGTCTGGATGCGCGTCGTGACGATAGTGATCTCGGTGACGATCCCCTCGCGGTCGCCGATCTGTACCCAGTCACCGATCTCGAACGGTCGCGAGAACATGAGGACGAACCCAGCGAGCATCGCCCCGAGGGTCTGGCGAGCGGCCATCCCGACGACGATGCCGAGGAAGCCGGCCCCGACCAGCAGACTCCCGAGATCCCGAGTGAACAATCCCACGACGACGAGGATCGCCAGCGTGTAGAGCGTGACCTGCGTCAGTCGGTAGATGATCTCGCGCTGATGTTCGCTGATGCTCGACCGCGTGCCGGTGAACTCGCCGATGATTCGCCCGACGAGATCGGTCAGCGCGTAGGTCGTCGCTAGGATCACCACCGCGAGCAACATCCGGCCGGCGATGTCCTGCAGACCCAAGTTCCGGTAAGACCGCGCCAGCGGGCCGATGAGCTCCCACAGGTCCACCAAGATCACGATGCCACTCCCCGTCACCGCCGTCAGCAACACCGACAACAGGAGTTCGGTGCGTCGTCCGGAGCTCCAACCATCGCGGCGTCGGAGGCGGTTGATCCCGTAGCGCACGCCGAGGACGACGGCGATCACCAGCGCCGTCGCGGGCAGGCGGGAGCCGAGCACCGACTCGACGGCCGCCAGCGGGTCAGCCATCGCCGTCACCCTGCCCGACCTCGGCGGCGAGTGTCGCGAGCGCCGCGAACTCGTCGGGTGCCACGTCCCCCGCCCGGCGTGACATGAGCGACTCGTCTGCGGCCGCGACGACCGCGTCCGGGTCCGCGAGCCCCGAGATGTGGGCGGTGTTGCGGACGGCGTTGCGGAGCGTCTTCCGGCGCTGAGTGAAGAGTGCCTTCACGAACCGGAGGAAGAAGTCCTCGTCGTCGACCGCGTACGCGGGCGCTCGCGGTGTCGTCCGCACGATCGCACTCTCGACCGCCGGCGGGGGCGAAAACGCCGTCGGCGGCACCGGCTCGACAACCGACACGTCGGCGTAGTGACCCGCACTCACCGACAGGCGTCCGTAGTCGTCGGTTCCGGGGTCGGCGGCCATCCGCTCGGCGAACTCCCGCTGGAACATAAGCACCGTCGGAATGCCGAGCGGCAGGAGCCGAAAGGTGATCTCGCTGGAGACACCGTACGGCAGGTTCGAGACGCTCGCGGTGGCGTCCGGAAGATCCACCTCGAGGGCATCGCCTTGGACGACCGTCAACCGCCCCGCGTCGATCTCCGCGGCGAACTCCCGGCGTAAGAACTCGGCGAGGTTTGGGTCCCGCTCGACCGTCGTCACGCGATCACAGGTCGACAGCAGGCGGTCGGTGAGCGCTCCCGTTCCGCCGCCTATTTCGAGGACGTGACTCCGGTCTGTGTCGTCCAAGAGGTGCGTCGGCAGTCGATCCAGCACGCGCTCGTCGACGAGGAAGTGCTGATCACGGTCGGGGTTGCCGGTTACCCCGGCCCGTTCGAGCAGTCGGTCCGGATCGCGCGACGCTGTCATCGTCACCGATAACGCACCAACCCTGGTAAATTCCCCGTTTCCGACGGCCGGCTGCCGCTCACTCCGCCGTATCGCCCACGAACGTCCGGTACTTGAGGTCCTCGTCGCGGAGTTCCTCTAGGATGCGGTCGACGAGGACGCCCTTCGGGTCGTGGAGGCCGGCGATCCGCTCTTCCAAGTCGGCGAAACTCTCGAAGGGCGCGCGCTTGCGCTCGTCGAGCACGTCGTTGCGGAGTTTCTTCCCGATGCCTGGCAGGAGGTTGAGCTGGTGCAGTCGGAGCGTGATTGGCTGGGCGTCGTTGTAGAAGTCGACGAACCGCCGCTCGTGGCGTTCGACCACCTCCTCGACGACGTAGTCTAGTTCCGAGTGGGCCGCGTTCGACAGGTCGTCGTAGTCGACGTCGCGCATGCGCTGGACCGCCGTCCGCTCCTCGGCAGGGTCGATCACGATCCGGTCGCCGATGCCAACGTCCGTATCGTCGTCGAGCGTGAGCTCGAGCAGCCTGAAAGAGGATTCCTCGAGCGCGTAGGCTAGCGGCGATTTCTTGTACTGGGGGCGGTCGTCACCAGGCCGTCCGTGGGGCAGGTAATCGAGGACCACCGCGTAGGTCCGCTCCGCCTCCTCCGCGGTTTCGGCACCGTCGTCGGCGCCGGGGTCTCCGCTCTCGGAGGTCGTCATGCTCCAATTGTACGGCGACCGGATATTTAAACGGTCGGCCGATCCGACACGTCACGCCGACGTCCGGGCAGTCCTCACTCGGCGACCTTCGGTAACTCCACGACGAAGATGGCCCCGGTCGGGTCGTTGTCCTCGGCCCACACCTCGCCACCGTACTGATCGACTAGCGTGTGAACGAGATAGAGGCCGATCCCGGTCCCGGGACTGCCGAGACCCTTCTCGCCTTTCCCGAAGACCACATCCTTGTGCTCGTCGGGAATCCCGGGACCGTTGTCGGCGATCCGAACCGTGACGGTGTCGTCGCCCGACTCACACGACACGTCGACGACTGGGACGTCCGTGTCGTTGTGTTGGACGGCGTTGTTCAGCAGGTTTCGGAACACCGAGCCGAGCATGCCGTTGGCAGCCACCTCGGCGTCGGGGAGTGACCCGTGAACCACGAACTCCGCCTCCGGGAACGACTCCCGTCGAAGCGAGAGTTCGGTTTCGAGGACGTCCCGGATCGGCGTGGGCTCTGTGGTGGCGACTTCCTCCGAAACGACGGTCTCGGCGTAGTCGCGGGCGATTTTGGTTAGTTCGATAACGTGGCGCCCGCTGTCGAGGATCTTTTCGAGGTGTTCCTGTGCCTCGTCGTCGACGTGGTCCTCGAGTGCTTCCGCCCAGCCGACCATCACCGACAGATCGTTCCGTATGTCGTGGCGGACGATCCGATTCAGCATTTCTAACTCCTCCTCCCGGCGTTTTTGCTCCGTGATATCCGTACAGACACCGACCACCTCGCTCACCTCGCCCTCACTATCGCGGAGAATCTCCTGTTGTGTCAACACCCACCGGATCGAGCCGTCGGGGCGAACGATCCGCCCCTCGTACGAGCGGTCTTGGAGGCCTTGGCCGTGCTCCGAGCCTTCGATGTTGGCACGCACCTGCTCACGGTCGTCCGGGTGGACCGCTTCGAGGAGTCTGCTGACGTCGTCGCGGACCGCGTCGGGCGGGAGTTCCCATATGTCTTCGAACCCGTCGCTGACGTACTCGAACGTGCCCGGTTCCGTGGCCGTCCACAGGACCACACCGTCCAACTGGTCGAACAAGGTTCGAAAGTTGTGCTGGTTGCCAAGCGATGAACCGCCCATACCGTCCCGTGCGCCGCCCGCAACATAAATGCCGACTCAAGATCCCAACACTCGGATCGTCTCGATCCACACCCCGACACGCGAACGCCCGATTTCGGAGTGAGCACCGCTTAGCGAACGACGACGACGGGGATCGGCGACTGACGGAACACCGTCTGAGCCACGTTGCCGACGACCAGCCGATCCACCAACGAGCCGCCGTGGCTCCCGAGAACGATCACGTCGAAGTCGTCGGCCCGGTTCAGAATCGCCCGGGCCGGATGTCCTAACTGCGTTTCCGTGGTGAGGTCGGCGTCGTACTCGGCGGCGAGCGCTCGGGCATCGTCGAAGACCGACTCTGCGTGCTCCGCGACGGCCCCTTCGAGATCATCTTCGAGGGCGAGTGACGTGGCCGCGCCACCCCACGGAGACGGCTCGCCAACGACGTGCAGGACGGTGAGTTCCGCGTCGGGATGGTTCTCGAGCGCGTACTCCAGTGCCTGCCGGGCCATTTCCGAGTCGTCCATTGGGACGAGGATCCGAGAACTCATGCACCGACTACGCTCAGGATAGGCATAAGATGGTGGGTCGCTCGCCTCGGAACGGCGACGCGCATCCGCTACCCCCCGGACGCACCCGCCTCGGGTCGTGGCCCCTAGCATCCGTCGACCCGCCTAGGTGTCGCCGGCTCGGGCGTGTATTCGCCGGGCGGAGCCCTCGGATCGTCACTTCCACTCTTCGGAGTCGGTCCGTGTCTGTAACTCACCCTTTGCCTGTCGTCGGTTCGGCCAGAGCGTGAGCACGACCACGGCGGCGTAGTATACCCCGGCGCCCGCGATGAGCACGACCCCCGGGACCTCGCCGACGGTAGCGGTTCCGACGAGTCCCGTCGGTGTCGTCGCAAACACGGTCAACCGGACGAGCCACGAGCCGATCAAGACCGAAATTAGGGCGAAGTAGACCCGCCGGAGTCGGCGAGACGTCGCTTCGACGATGGAGACTTTTATTGTCGGATTACGGAGGTCGTGACTGAGGAGTTCACGCCAGTTGGACTGCTCGACGCCCTCCGGATCGAGGGCGTTCGCGAACACGTTCTCTTCGAGGATCCGCACCCGAGACCGCCAGATGTCGTACACCCGATAGCGACGAACCTCGATTCCCAAGAACACGGTCATCATCACGACCCCGAGAAGGAGGATGTAATGTGGGCGTTCGCTCCCCGAGAAGGCCCACGTGAGTAACGTCGCCGTCAGCACGACGGCCCAGTTGGTCGTTCTGTCGATTCGCGTGCGCCACGAGGTTGTGCGACCTAGCTCGCCACGGTAGGAGTGGCCCATGAGTGAGAGAAATTCGTCCCGATCACGGGCCGCTTCGCCGGCGATTTCGCGTTCGTCGGGGGATTCCGGATCGAACTCCCGTGAACCGTCAGGCATGCGGCCACATACAGACAGCGAACAGGTAAACCCCCCGTGGAGCGGCGTCTCACCCCCGAGACGCGCCGTCCGCGTTCAACGACCCCTGAGGACCTTACAGCCCGGCCGGCTCGGCGTCTAAAATCCCCCACTCGTGGCCCGGAAGCAGTCGGTCCGCCCGGTCGAGTACGTCGAGTGCGCTCTCGCGCCACTCGAACTCGTTCATCGCCAGCCCCCGGCGGAGCGGCGCCGACGGGTCATCGGTGACGTTGTCGAACGTCGGGACCGCGTCGACGGCGACGACGGTCGTCTCGTCTCCCTCCTCGACGACGACCGACTGGTGGCCCACCGTGTGGCCCGGCGTCGGGACGGCGGTGACGCCCGCACAGAGTTCCGTCTCGCCCTCGATTGGCGTCAGATCGACCGTCAGCCACGGCGGCTCCCGCCCCAACGCCTTCGCCTCGTAGCGCTCGGCGTGCATCGGGTACGGTGCGATAGCGTACTCCAGTTCTCGACGCTGAACGTAGACGTCCGTGTCGGCGTCGAAGAGATCGAGGTTGTAACAGTGATCCCAGTCGAGGTGGCTGAGGACGACGCCATCGATGTCCGCGGGGCCGTACCCCGCGTTGGCGAGGAGTGTGTCGAGTTCTTGATCTGCCGTCCGGTGACACTCGTAGCCCGGATGCCGGTCACCCATCAGCCCGGGGTCGCCGAAACTCGTGTCAACGAGAAGCGTCTCCTCGGCGTCGATCAGATAGACGATCGACGGTGCTTCGATGGTCCCTGTCCGTCCCTCGACGAGGACGCTCGCGTCCATCGTGAGCGACCCGGCACAGCAAGGCGTGACCGTGGGCGTCATGGCTCCTCCCTTGCACGCCGACGGAATAAACCCGGGTCCACGGATCTGCCTCACTCATCCGTCGCCGTCCGCTGGCCTCCGGACACGAACGCTGTCGGGGGTGACCGTCACGTGACAGCCGCCGTATCGAAACGAGACCGACGGGGCCGCCGTCGATCCGTCCAGCAACCCGTCGAGCGACCGGCAGTCGATCACCCTTCCCAGCGGATCGAGGTCGAGCGGCGAGGTGTCGGTGAACGCCGCGACGGCCCGAACGGCCGCGTTCCCGGGGCGTTCGGCCTCGTCGATGCTGTACGTGAGCGTGGCGGCGTCGCCCGTCGGCCGGCCGTCCCGAGGACGTTCTCCGACCATGGTCACGGGGCCGGCGCGCGTCGGAACCGTTCACGGCGGTGCGTGAGTCGGGTATCGCACAGACGGAACAACACAGCAGCCGCATCGAGAGTCGTCACGGGAGCACGACCGGCGTCGACGGCGAGATGCCGAGGACGCCCTTCGGAACAGTCACCGGGCAGCATGTCGTCGTTCTACGACGAACGGGGTAAAAATCCTATCGGGAAGGTGATGGATCGTCCCGATGTATCGATCGTGTCCGTCTTCCCAGCAGACGACGGTGCGGTTGCTCACTCGGGTGGCACGCACGAGAGAGTGGCGACGCTCGCTACTCCGAGCCGACCATCTGGCGAGACATTAGAAGAACGGCTACCCCACTGGGATAGCCATTCAGATCAGTGCAGAGGTGTCGAATGTCTCATCACGCTCCTACGCAATGAATTTCAGCAGTGCGGTCCACCATACTTCCAGTAACCGTTTCTGTAAAACGGCTGTCGAAGATTCGACGCGCATCTCCAACTACAAACTGCGAATTTTCGGACAGTTATCTATCCTAGTTGGGTAACATCGATCGTCAGCTTCAGCGGCTTCAACCGTCTCAACATCCAGCGTAACATTGCTCTTCCGCTCCGACGCAGGCGGGTTCCCACCCGCAGAGGGTTCCTGCATTGTCTCGTGGTAAGCGACAAGACCCACCGATTCAACATGTGTCGTCTGTTGCTCCGCTCGAACCCGTACAAGTGTCGTAAATCCTGCTCAATTGCCCAATCCGTTTCACCGCCGTATGCCGCATCACTATCCAAGATCGCCTTCATAACCGTTGGGGCTCGATTAATTGCTTCTACGCCTCCAGTGGTCACCAACTGGTATCGGGAGCGAGCGGATTTTCGTCTGTGTGAGTTTAGCGAATGCCTGTGCGCCGTTGAATTCTGCAAACCGTCTGAATTCTAAGTATGAATGCGCGATCTGAGCGCCGCTCACGGCGCTCAAGAGGCAGTTGGTGGACCAAGAGCGACAACTCCAGCCAGCCCGCAACGGCCCCGCAGATGGGATTCCGACCGCCACCAACTGTGGTGGGAGGGAGCAGACGGCCCGCCGTTGGCTGGTTTTCTTATGAGTAGAACTGGACGAAAGAGTAAACAACTCCGGGAGGTTCCGTTTAGGTGTCAGACGTTCGTATACGTAAAAATACAAATGAATGTCGAATTAACGTGACGAAAGCAGTTTTCACCGGGTATGTTTGACACGATTCGAGAAACCGACCTATCCAGCAACGCAGAGTACGAACGGTCCAGCACGATAACCCGACACATCACTACGGACAGCGTCCGGGCAGTTCCACACTATGAGCCGTGGCACGATGTCACCAGTCTCCGGGACCTACTTCCGATCACGAACGTTATGCTCAACCGTATCGACGACTCGGTGAGTGAAGCGACCGATGACGGCGCTTACGTGGACGCTCGGAGCGTACTCGGGTCGGCGGCGTCTGTCGGACAGGGAGCAGCCATCGGAGCCAAGTTGACGACCGGTGAGAGTGCACACGTCAGGCCGAACGCGACGATCAAAAACCCGGTCGAGTTCCCGGACGTCTCGATCGAATCTGGTGCCGTAATCGAGGATTCGACCATCGAGGCCGGAATGACGACGGGAGCAAACACCACGATTCGCGGTGGTGGTTCGACGCGTACGATCCGTGGAACGATCCACGACGACGTGCGACTGGAAGCCGTTGTCGGTGACAATACCGAACTCGGCAGGGAGGTAGTACTCTCGACTGGAACAACCATCGGCAAGACGCCGACAGTTGGGCGAGGCCGTACCGCTTCCGGTCGGATTGGCGACCAGATGGTGTGGAGAGAGTAGTATGTGTGGAATCATCGGATATAGTGGCGGTCGCCCCGCGCTACCGATCCTCTTGACGGGGCTTGCCAACTTAGAGCACCGTGGGTACGACTCGTCGGGAATCGGACTCTCCGGTGACAGCCTCTCGGTATTCAAAAAATCGGGAGGAGTGAGTGCCCTCGAGAGCGTCCTGCCGAACGATAGCAATATTCGGCGAGGCATCGGACACACACGGTGGCCGACACACGGCCCACCGACAGACGAAAACGCACACCCGCACACTGACTGTGGCGGTCGCGTTGCGGTTGTGCACAACGGAATCATCGAAAATCACGAGGCGTTGCGTGAGGAACTCTCAGAGCACACGTTCGTTAGCGATACCGATACGGAACTGATCCCCCACCTCATTGAGGTAGAACTCGATGCGGGGGCTGAGCCGAGAGTCGCTGTCGAAACAGCGCTCGAACGGCTTGAAGGGGCGTACGGACTGATCGTGACTATTGCCGGTGTTGATGAGTTGTACGCCACCCGGCAGGACAGTCCACTGGTGATCGGCCACGGGGAGAGTGGGACGTTTATCGGGAGCGATGTCACGGCGTTTCTCAAGCATACTCGCAACGTGACGTATCTCGAAGACGGGGATTTTGCCGTGATCGACGACGCGGGCGTCGAGATCCACCGAGATGGTACGGTGATCGAGCCGTCTATTGAACGACTTAGATACGAGGCTGACGCAGCGGACAAAGGTGGATGCAAGCATTATATGCTCAAAGAGATTCGCGAGCAGCCGCGGGCGCTCAGGCAGGCGATCTCCGGTCGGCTGGAACCAGACACCAGTTGGGTGGATCTCGACATCGACCTCTCAGAGGAGTATCTCCGTTCTATCACGGAGATTCAGATCGTCGCCTGCGGTACGTCAAACTACGCAGGCCGGTATGCCGCAGCACTGCTTGAATCGGTTGCTGACGTTCGGACGACGGTGACGGTGGCAAGCGAATACGAGTTTGTGGGAGGTCGTGACCCGGGGCGAACTCTCGTCGTGGCTGTCGCACAGAGCGGCGAAACCGCCGACACGCTGTCGGCAGTCCGGAAAGCAAACCGGGCGGGTGCGAAGACACTCGCAGTGACGAATACGCTGGGCAGCACAATCGTTCGTGAAACCGACGAGAGTGTATTCATCCGCGCCGGTCCGGAGATTGGCGTCGCAGCGACGAAGACGTTCGCCGCACAGGTTGCCACACTGACCATCCTATCAGTGTACATCGGGCGGGGGCGTGGAACACTTCCGTACGACAAGGCGGTTGAGTTGACCACGTCACTACAGCAGCTTCCGAACGCTGTCGAAACCGTATTGGACCACGAAGACCGGGTCCAGTCGGTTGCAGCCGAGTTTGCGGACAAAGGTGCCTTCTTTTTTGTCGGTCGGCACCTCGCCCGTCCTATCGCGCTGGAAGGCGCACTGAAACTGAAGGAAATTTCCTATACCCACGCCGAAGGGTTTGCTGCTGGTGAATTAAAACACGGTCCACTCGCCCTCGTTACCGGAGATACGCTGGTGCTTGCGGTGCTGACTGATGGTGCTCGGACGGCCGAAACCGCAAACACCATCAAAGAGGTACAAGCGAGAGGTGCTTCTGTCGTCGGGGCAACATCAGCACAGCTGAGCGAGACCACTGCGTCGCTGAATCTTCACACGGAGCTTCCGGTCCCAGATATCGGAGCATTAGAACCCCTCGTAGCGAACGTCTACTGGCAGTTGTTTGCGTACCACGTTGCAAACAGCAAAGGGCGTTCGATTGACCGACCACGTCATCTGGCAAAGAGTGTGACTGTCGAGTGAGCCCTCGACTGCACCAGTCGTCGTGAGGAACGGGTTGTCACTCGGTGTCGACGCCGAGGTGGTGGGGTTGGCCGGGCTGCAAGCGAGTCCGGACGTGTAGCGACCGTCCAGTCGGAATCCGAGCAAGCGTTCGATACAGTACAGCAAGAAATGATCGCCACAAGGATCGAGACAGAAAACGTTGAGTTGGCCGCGTAGGACGAATACGGAACCCGTCTCCAGCGGTCAGATGCTGCGGCATCGCATCGAGACGCACGTGTCGCCGCTGGCATCGAGTGGTTCGGGCTGACGACCGCAACGGCGGACGAGTTTTCAGTCGTCGTTGATGCCTAGAACGACGCTGGGGGAGTGCTGGCACGCACTCGACGAACTTGGCGCGTCGGTTGAAATCTTAAACGCACGAACAGACGGCCGATTTCCGACACGCCCGAGTGAATCGGCCGCTGAAACCTGTGTATCACTCTACCGCTATGTATCGGCGCTAGATGCCGATTCCGGGATTGTACACGACGGAGATGCCGATCGGATGATGGCTGTTGAGGATATTGGAACGTTCGTGTTGGGAAGTCTGTTGCTTGCAATGTTGGCTCGTGAGAGTGCAGCAGACGGTAAACGGATTATCGCGCCCGTTGATACGTTCAACTGCGACGAGGAGACGGCGGTAGCAATTCATTTTAGCCTTCCTCAAAAGATTGAGCTATGCAGACGGTTATTCTCGCTGCCGGGCGGGGGACGCGGATGGGGCCACTCACCAACACGGTACCGAAGCCGATGCTTCCCGTGGCAGGCCGTCCGCTTGTTGAATATACGGTTGCTGCTGCAATCGATGCAGGAGCGACGCAGGTCGTGCTCGTCGTTGGGTATGAATCAGCGATTGTCAAAGATTATTTCCAGAGTGAAACGTTCGAGGTGCCAGTATCGTTCGTCCAGCAAGCCGAACAACGTGGCACCGGAGATGCTGTCCGTAGTGCTGTATCGCATCTCGAATCGGGACCGTTTGTCGTACTAAATGGGGACGCTCTCTACGACCACGAGTCGCTCAGCCAGCTCTACGAAACCGGCCCGGCGGTGGGTTCCTATCGGATCTCGAACCCGGAAGCGTACGGCGTGGTCCAAACGCACGGTGACAAAGTGATTGGTGTCGCCGAGAAACCTGATAACCCGACGTCAGATTTGATCAATACCGGTGCGTACGTGTTCCCAGCAGCTGCTCGGGAGTGGTTCGACCTAGGTGAAAGCGAACGTGGAGAGATCGAACTGACCGACGCGTTACAGCGCGTCTGCGAACACGCCGACGTGATACCGGTGCCGTTCCAGCGGTGGTTGGACGTTGGACGACCGTGGGAGCTGCTCGCGGCCAACGAGTGGAAACTGTCCGACCTTGATGGGGAGATTCGTGGCGAAGTGAGCGATGACGCACAGCTTACTGGGACGGTCGTCGTCGAGTCAGGAGCGACGGTTCGTCCAGGAGCCGTGATCGAAGGTCCGGTGTACATTGGTGAGAGCGCCAGCGTAGGGCCGAACGCGTACCTTCGGGGGGCGACGATGCTTGGTCCGGACGCCAAAGTCGGCCACAGCGTCGAGATAAAAAACAGTGTTGTCATGCGAGACACATCCATCGATCACCTCTCATACGTCGGTGACAGCGTCCTTGGCGAGGAGGTAAAATTCGGTGCGGGGACAGTCGTCGCTAATCTTCGCCACGACGAGAACACGGTTCAAGCGACAGTCAAAGGGGAGCGACTCGACACGGGTCGTCGCAAGTTCGGAGTGGTTTGCGGGCCGGCAACGAAGACTGGGATCAATACGTCGCTCAACGCGGGTGTGACGCTCTCGGAAGGGACGACCACGTCACCAGGTGAGGTGGTCACCCGTGATCGGTGATCAGTTGTCGGTTCTGTTGACGGAGAACGTGGTACGACTGTTTTAGCTGCGATTCGTATGCCGGTCGGTTCTACCTACCCTACGTGTCATCATTGATGACTGGTTTGTGGAGGTGCTATTCTCCGACGGTGTCGGCGTTGGTGTCGATGTTGATGTCTCCGTGTTGGTGCCGTTCTCTGTCGATTCGTTTGCCGGTGACGTAGTTGATGATTGGTTTGTGGAGGTGCTATTCTCCGACGGTATCGGCGTTGGTGTCGATGTTGATGTCTCCGTGTTGGTGCCGTTCTCTGTCGATTCGTTTGCCGGAGACGTAGGTGATGACTGGTTTGTGGAGGGGCTATTCTTCGATGGTGTCGACGATGGGTCTGGAGTCGATGAATCGTGTCCACCCCTTTCTACGGACGTGGACGCAATCGACCACTTTACGATACCCAGAGATCGAATCTGGACGAGGTCCGTGTCTGGTGGGATCGATCGTTTAAATGTGAAATTCCGGTGTTCCTCGACCGGAACTTGCTTCTTATCGTTAATTCCTCTTGTCTCGTTGACGTACACTACGATCAGCGAATCAGCGGGGGTTTCCCCGGTCACAACGATCTGGTTAGCACCGGTCGCATTAACATCGACATCGTGAGCCCAGTAAAACTCGTTCGCCCCGAAAAGTGGATCGAGACCGACTGGATTGAATAGGAGTCCCGCAACGACGACCCATACCAGAACGAGTAACGCGGCTGCGGCCACGGCGTACCCGATATCGATTGCAACCTCCGCAATCACAGAGTCATCGTGATCTTCGTCTGATAAATCAGGATCCGGATTCATCAGCGCCTCGGTTTGTCCGAGCGGTTCCAGTCCCATGTACGACCCTTTCTCGATAATAAGGTCGTAAGTGCTCATGGGGCCCGCATGCGTACTCTCGCCTTCGGTGATCGCTATTTCCATGCCCGGTCGAGCGCTCCCAAGCTCGCCGACCAACTTAAACGCCTTCTCGTAGGATCCGACCCCGAAGCGGAGACGCTCACCGCTGGACAGGAGTTCGCGCGCCCGGCTGCGCTGTCGATCCGTCCCAACTTGCCCCGGATCGGTCGCATCGAGATTACTCAGAATGTTTTCGCCGGATTCGGAGCGCTCGATCTTCAGGCCGTGCTCAGTCTCGGCTACGTCGATAACCGCCTCTCGAAACTCACGCAGAAGCGCGTGATCGCTGGCTGTCGTGTACGTCGCGTAGTACTGTTCCATCCGGCCGCTGGCACTCTCATATGCCCGGAAATACGTCGTCAGCTCGAATGGCTGTGCATCCGAGATGATGAACACGACGCCGTACCGGCTCATATTTCGAATCTTCTCGTTTCGCTCGCCATCCGGATCGTCCAGTGGGTAGCCACGAGAGTCGTACAGTGTGACCCCACTCATCCGTGTTCACCCAGTCGTTCGAGCAGTCTGTCGAAGCCGACCGTTGCGACGGAGCCACTGTTTCGCATCGGCACCCGATCCCCCTCGTCGTTGACGCGCGTCTGATAGAATATCGGATGGATATCTGTGCCTGCCGACTGAGCAACGAGGGAATGGATGGTCTGGTTCGCGTTGAGTCGGTCGTTGGTGAACTGTTTGAAGTCTTCATAATACTGCTCGGCGTTCAGTCCCTTTTCCTCACGGAAGCGTTCGGCTAGAACATCGGCCTTGCTCGCGACCAAGATTATGTCCTTGTTGTCCGCAGCTTGGAGGATCTCGAAGTATGGCTCAATATCGAGCGGTTCGTCGTTGACGTAGCGCTCACAGTCGATCAAGAGGATCAGTGTGTCGGCCTGTTCAACCGCCTCGTGAACCCGAGAGAGCGTCGCCGGAGTCTCCGACCGATCCATCGTACCGAGCATGACATCAGGAATCTCTTCCAGCCACTCACCGGCATAGTCCAGTCCCGACAACTGAATGTTCATCGGGAAAACCGAGCCGTAGACGTACTGGAAATTGAGCGCCTCAAGTTCCTGTGTGCGTGTTGCGCTGATAAACCAGCCTTCCTGTTGGCGGTCGAGTTCCCCGACCAGATTCATCAGGTCCTGACTTGGGTTTAACGGCGTCGACGCGTCCTCGTCGCCACTGTACCGCTCGAGCGCCTCAAGATAGGCGCCGACCAGCATGAGACTCTTGCCGGACGCCTTCGGGCCAAGGACGAGAAAGTCTTTCTTTGCGTCGTATTGGACGAATCGCTTGGTGACCACGACGAAGCCGGACACCAGAACGGTATTGAAGACAATCTGTTGTGCACTGCCGTGAATGCCGAGCGAGCGCGTGGGCTCGATGATTCTGAACTGCCCCTGTGCCGTGAAGTCAAACGGGACCGGGTAGACCAGATGGTATTCAACGAACCCGATACAGATCATGACCGTCAGGATGTAAAAGACGAGCTTCGACGCACGGCGCAGCTCCAGACTTTGAGCACCGCGAGCGGCCACTAACTCTCGTCCACCGCCCGTGGTGATGCCACCTATGAGGCCGAACACTAACCAGAGGAGTGTATCGCCGAAATCGATGTTCGGAAGGAGGAGCCCCTGTGAGGACAGCAGCAGCATCCCGATGACGCTCCCACCGAACAAGAGTACTCCCTGAAGACGCTTTTTTGTATCGTAGACCATCAGGAGAAGAGACCCAAAAAAGAGTCCAATAATGAACGTGGCCACGGCTTCCGTCCGCATGCCAACGGTGTTAAGCGCGTAAAACAGTCGCCGTGGGACGCCGGCTCGTTGCCACGCTTCGCCGAGCATCGGCGAGAGCAGGGCAGCGAAGACGATAATCAAGACGAGATAAACGATCAGCTGGACCTTCTCGCGGTTCTCTTGAAGCGCCTCGGTGAATCCTGCCATGTATTATTCAGGATCCGACGGATTGCGCCCCGACTGGTCAATCATCTCACTGGCGTCGCGGTGGGATGACTCTTCTATCGACCCATCCTCCAAGGCCGAATTCTGGCCGCTGTCGTGATTGTTTGAGCGCTCTGAGTCGCCCACACTCCGCGTCGACTCCTCGGTGTCGTCTTCGTCGGCTCCGTACCAGACTTGCTCGCTGTACTGGTCGAGGAGCCCTTGGACGACGGCGTCCTCGTCTTGAAGCAGGAACTCGATATCGTCGGTCGATTCGACGTTGAGCGTGTCGGTCCGGCGAACGTAGTATCCGTCGTCAAGTCCGAGGCTGTGGTGAATGCGAATGTCCACGTCGGGATTGCTAGCCCAGTTGTCATAGCCACTGGCGTAGCCGTCAGCTTGGATCACTTTCCGGATGTTATCGAGGAAGACGCCATCGATGAACACACCGAGGCCGATGTCCCAGTCACCCCCGATGGGAGGGCTCCACGCACTATACCGCTGCTTTGTCGGGTTACCCTCTAAGTCGAATGCTTCCCGATACGTCGACTTCAGGTCGATCGTCTCGCCATCGATATTGTCGACGGCCGGACTCATGAGTGCGACTCGAACCCGAAGGTCGCTGTATCGCCGGCCGCGGTGGTTTAGCTTTCGGCGCTGAAGCCCAGTGTACTTCCGGTCGAGTGTGTTCTTTGCGAGTTCTTCGAGGCTTTCGCGCAGCCGATTGCGCTCGTGCGGATCTGCGAAGAGATCGGTCTCGGCCAGCGTCTCGTTGCCAGTTGCTTGGAGTACGTCCTCTGGCTGAATGTTCTTGATGAAGACGTAATCCTCCGACTCGACGGCGACAGAGCCGCCAGCATCGTCGTCGAACGTGGCAAGCGACTCGCGGAATTCGGTACTGTGCTGCTCGAACGTGCGCCGGTGTGCATTGACCGCCTCGAAGAGGTCTATCGTCTCCTCGTACAGTTCGATTTCGTCGGTCAGTTCGTGGATCCGCGTCTGCAAATTCTCCCGTCTGGCCGCTAAGTCATCCGTCTCGACGAGTTCGCGTTCGAACGCTCGGCGGACGATCTCCCGGCACGCCCCGCGGTCGACCGGTGTCGTATCGAGTTCGGACTCTAGGTCGGCGATATCACCCTCGTTTGGTTCCTCGTTGAGGGCCTCACGCAGTGCCCGAACGATAGCAGTGCGGAGATCATCGGCACGCTGTTTGACTTTTCGGACAACAGCATCGGCGTCGTACTTGATGTCGACACGGAACTCGTCAGGCGGCCCGAGTGAGAACACGCCAGCATCGTCAAGACGATTCGAAGCCATACGGAACGTCTTCTGAGCGTCCTGTTTCTCCTCGGCAGTCGAGGACTCCCAAGGAGTGAGTGATTCGAACGTGCTCTCCTCCTGTTGCATCGTGAGATGTGCCTTCTTTGCGTCACGGAGTTCGGTGAGTGACTGGTTGATCGCTCGCTTATCAGAGTCGACGGAGACACCCATCGGCTGGAGCGTTCCTTCGAGCTGGCTGAACGTCTGGTTTACCTCACTGCGATCCACGTTGTCAACTTCGTCTGCAGTCTCTGCGTTGACAATCTCGCTCATATAGCTCGCGAGTGCCGAGTATAACGTCTCAAGATCGTTTTCGACCGCTTCCACCTCAAGGGTCTGTAATTGTTCCAAGCTTTCTTCGACCGTGCGTTCCCACGTTGAGATGCTAGCCTTGATCTCCTCCTCTTGATCTTCCCGAACTTGCTCCAGTTCAGCTTCGGTCTCGGCGAGATCATCTTCTAAGCGCTCCAGTTTCTCGACTGAATCGTCGAGTTGGGACTGCAGTCGCTGAATGATACCGCCAGCACTCGTGCCGACATCCTCTGTTCCGAGGAGATACTCCACTGTCCGCTGAATTCGGCTCGTATCGATGGCGGTCTTTTGCTCTAGGAGTCGCTTGCGACGCACGAGTAGTTCGAGTTCCTGACTGAGTACATCGACCAACCGCGCGTCGACGCTGTCTTTGAACGTCACCTGTTGGTTGGGCTCTGCGACCCCTGCCCGGAGCGAGCCACCAATGACAGCAATCTGATCGCCGATATCATCGGCTTCGTTTCTCGCATCGGAGATGATTTCCTGAAAGATGCCGACAGATTTGTACTCGAGTTCGTCGAATAATTCCGAATCGAGAAGCGATTCGAAGGTGTTCAGCCGCTCAGCAAGGTCGTTCTCATCCTCGCCCCGAATCCCTGCCTCAGCATCGTCGAACTGTGTGTCAACGAAGAGTTCAACCTCTTCGTAGATGTCGCGTTCGGCGTCCATCGCTCCCTCTTTCATATCGAGGAGCTCTTGGAACGTACCGCGTGCTTCCTGTACAGCATCAATATTGTATCGAAGAATCTGTGGAATTCCGATAGTGAAGGGTGCGAACTGCGGAGAGCCACTGAACACGTCTTCCATTCCTTGCGTGTTGTAGTAGCCAGCGATCAGATAGGTGGCAGCCTCGTCGAACTGTTCGAGCATTTCATCTGATTCGACCCGGTTGCCCCGCTTGCCGTCGAAGCCTGTCGGATCGATCGGCATGAGGATCCGGTCTTTGAACAGTTGGTCGTCTTCGAGACTGAGCCGTTCGAGTTCGGAGAGCGCGGCGAAGGCATTCGCACTCTCGCGTAACCCCTCCGTGTGGTTTGGCAGGACGCCGAACAGCGCTATGTCGGCGGTCGGCATCTTCTGAGCCAACTCCGTTGCGATATCGACGAACAGACCCGATCCCGTACCACCGCCGAGACCGCCGATGATTGCCACTTCACCCTTGCTCGGGATGTCGATGAGTGTGGCCAGTTCGTCGTCCTCGGCGTATGACTTGTAGTACATCGCCTTCCCTAGGCCACGTTTTCGGACGGCGCCCTTGGCGAAGTTAAGATTCTCCTCGATGTGGTCCTCCTCGATCCACCAGTGTTCCTCGTCAATTCCGTTGCCGGCGGCAATACGGGGGACGACATCTTCCCCCGTGAGGTCGATCCGGCTGTTCAGCATGATATTTTCGGTGATTAGCTTATACCGGATATCGATATCACCGACACGTCCTTGGCTCGTATCCCGAAGGTCGGCCTTGAGTTCATCGCGGCGCTGTCGAATCGCCTCGATACGGTCGAGGTCGTCGTCACGCTCTTCTTCGGCAGTATCTAAGAAGGTGATCGTAAGCTGTTTTGGATCTCGTCGTGGTCGAAGAATTTCGCGAAGGAGCCAGTCGGATTCAAGTAGCTCTATTCCGATGTCTTTCCCCGCTCCCCCAACAGTGAAGACCCGATCGGGTAACGTCATCGTATGTGAATATCACATACAGTGTCATCTTAAAATTGTTACCCACAGAAGAATGTAATCTTGATTGACTATATCGCGGGGCAAACAAGCACTAGCCACTAGAGAGTGCCACGGCGAGTAACTGCAACCCAGTGCTCCACGGTGTATTCAAATTCGGGACGGTCTGGCAAACTGATAGTTCTAGCGCGACACTACTGTGAGCGACTTAGCAGGACCGATAGCCAAGTGTGGCTGCTTCCAGACGAGCGGCCACGTCGTCAATCGATGCGAACGATCGCTGGTTCGACGGTGTATGCCAACTCGCAATCTTTAGGCGCGCGGCCGTTTCGTCGCCGACATCCGCTGTCCTTGCCAGTTCTTCGATCGACAGTCCCTGCAGATCGGTCGGCACAGCATACCCTGCATCGCGTAGCGTCTCGATGGTATCGGCATCGACACCGCGAATGCTATCAAAAGTGTCGACTACATCGGGCGCCTCGTCGGTCGGCACGTTGACTGATAGCTCTAATTGCTCGATTCCTTCATCGTCGAGTAGGTCCAGTGCCTGTTCGTAGCGGTCGCGTGCTTGGCGGAACCGGACACGTGCGACCGTCTGCTGGTTAGTTACGAACGCGACGATAGCATTCTCCATGTCCGCCTCGGCAGCGGCGAGGAGTTCTCGAATATCATCGAGCGCCTGCCGAGCTGAATCGATGCTCGAAAGTGCGGCCTTCGCTGCTTCAAGATCGTCACGAATGTCCGACGCCCGATCATCGTCAACCGCAGATAGCGCTTGGTCGAACATTTCGATAGACTCCTCCAGCCGTGTGGCAGCGCGACCATACTCACCGCGATCTTTGGCATGCTGGCCCTCTTCAAACGCCTGTGTTGCGTCCTCGATGAGTTCGTCCGACTCCATCTCGGAACTCACATCGTCGACATTCCGGTTGGCTCCAACATCGCCCGTACTGTGTGACTCCGTAGTGACCTCAGCGGTATCGGGCGTAGAGTCCCTCTGCAGGCCAAGATAGCTCGCAAATAAGACCGACCCAAGCACGACGCTGCCGATTCCAGCGAGAATGATACGGTTCTCCCTCACCGTCGACGGCTGTGAGGGCTCCGCACTCATAGCCGGTGGTGCGGTGTCGGTGGTAGGTGGAGTCGACACAGATGTTTCGATGCGTGTCGAGTCACTGTCTGACTGGCTGCCGGTAGGGGATACTGTTTGAGTCGCGTCTGCCACGGGCGTTTGGGTTGTGGTTGCAGTCGATGTTTGAGTCGCGGCATCAGCGGACTCGGTCTCGGACGCTGGCGTTTCGTCGCCCACAATCGCGTACAGCGTGCCATTTTCACCGGCAGCGTACACGACCCCGTTTGAGACCGAAAGAGTAGGGTGGGTAGCCGAGCCCAACGTATGTGACCACTGCTGAGAACTCGTTGTCGGCTCGATGGCACGGACACCGTCGTTGGTTCCAACGCAGAGGACGCCATTGGACACAACAGGTGAGTAACACCGACTGCCTGCATCGAATTGATATTTTTCAGTCCCCGTATCTGGATCAAGCATATAGAGCGTACCGTCGCCCCCAGGAACGGCCAGCACTGAATCGGTTACTGCTAAGCTTGCCGGTGTCCGTATAGGCATGTTCTTCAACCACCGTTCCTCCCCGAATCGTACGCTGAGAGCAACTAATTGATCACTTTCGCTCATGAGATAGAGTGTGTCGTCAGCTACTACGGGTGGTGAACGAAGTCCAGCCGTGACTTCAGTCTGCCAGTATCGGCGGCCATCCTCAGCATCGAGTGCAAAGACCGTACCAGACTCGTTCGCGGTGTATACGTTGCCATCGACGACCGCTGGTGCTCCATAGACCGGGCCGTGTGTATTGAACTCCCACCGGATCTCACCGGTTCCGGCGTCGAGAGCGTACACTCGACCGCTACGTCCGCCGATGTAGACATGGTCGCCAACTGGCGTCGGGGATGCGCGAATCGGGAGTCCGAGTGATGTGCTCCACTGTTCGCTGCCGTCGGCAGCGGAGAAGGCGTAGACGTTGGCATCTGTGGATCCGACATAGACCGTTCCGTCGGCGACAGCCGGCGGGGAATAGATACTGCTGCCCGTCCGGACCTGCCAGCGTGGCTCGCCAGTAGCCGTATCGAGGGCATAGACGGAGTTGTCGGTGCTTCCCACGTAGGCCGTCCCATCGACGATGCTGGGTGCGGAGAATGCTTCAGCCCGAGCGGCGAACTGCCACCGTTCTCGAATCGATTCGGTTGGAATGACACTTGAGCTAGTGCCGGTGTTCGTCACATTACCACGGTGCATTGGCCAGTTCGTCGTTGCCGACGACTGTGCGACACCGGACACCGGAACAAGCCCCGCAGTTGCCGCCGTGACCGCCCCAAATCGAGCAAGGAGTCGCCGGCGAGAAAACGTGGCTGCCTCAGCGGAGTGCATCGAGCGCTCCTCCGTTCACGGCCGGTATCGTCGTGCGAATCGCGTGTTTGTCAGCCACGGTCCACAGCGGACCCCCCCGAGTAACGAACCCCATGCGCAAAGGTAAAATGGTAGACAATTAATAAACGTTCGTGTCTGCGAACATATATTTTTGGAGGATAGTTCTGGGATGAGGCCGTATTAGGAGCCACCTCTACCCACTGATTGAGACAACTCGTGAACTGGTTACACGCCACCGTCACCGCCGAGCACAGTTGTACGGCTACCTGCGCCTGAGACGGGTGAAACATCTACGACCAACTGAGATGGACGGCGACCTCCAGAAATTCGTCGACAGGCTGGCTGTCGTGCTGTGGCGAAGTTCGTAACGAGCTACGCGTGGAAATTCTCACCACATCCTCACGTTCAGGGAAGGGTTGAGACACGAGGCATAGCGTCTCCTACGTTACTCCTGCCCGAAAGCGCTAGCCACAACGGATGCTCGAACGAAACCACCGACAGGAGTTCTTTGGCGTTGCTCACCGCCGTTGGCTCTGTGCAGGCGGAGACGCACGCGTATGTACGGTGCTTCGTCTTCAGTGTCGACCACAGCGGGCGGTCGATCTTCGGAGAAGATGATGGGGGCGATGCCCCCGATCAGTGTGATAAGGTCGTTATCACTCCGAGCCGAACATCTGGCGCATCATCGGATGCATCTCCATCAACTGCTCTTCGGCGATCTCCTCGTACAGCTTGTACGTGATGCTCACGGTGAGCAGGAGACCGGTGCCGGAGACCTGACCGATGGTGCCGAGCATGTTGGCACCGACCGCCAGCAGCCCGACGAGCGCCCCGCCGATCACGGTCACCTGCGGGATATACCGCTCCATGACCTTCTCGATGACCTGCGGGTTACGCCGGAAGCCGGGGATCTGCATCCCGGAGTTCTGGATCTGCTGGGCGGTCGATTCCGGCCCCATGCCGGTCGTCTCCACCCAGAAGATGGCGAAGATGGCGCCGCCGATCACCATGATGGTGAGGTCGAGCCCCACCCGGATCATGATCTGCCAAGGTTCGGCGGAGGTGCCGGCCAGCCACCACATCCAGTCGTTTCGCGTATGGATGGGTGCCAGATAGTAGAACAGCCCGGAGACGGGCTGACCGTTACTGTACTGGCCGAGCCACCCCGGCATCGCGTTCCACGTGCTGTTGAGGATGCGCCCGGCGAACTGAATGTTCGCCTGCAGGGCACGCACAAGGATCATCGGCAGGACACTCGCGTAGATGAGCTTCACCGGGAAGCGTCCGCGGGCGCCCTTGACGCGGGCGTGAGAGAGCGGGATCTCGACCCGGACGCTCTCGGCGTAGACGACGATAGCGAAGATGAGCACCGTCGTCACCAGCGCGAGCAACTGTCCCTGCCCGAGTAGGAGCGCCTGAATCCCCTCGGCAGTGAGCGGCGAGGCGATATCCTGAGCGCCGGTCAGAATGGCGAACCACGTCGGGAAGAATCCGGGCGTCCCGCCCAGTCCCTCCCACGCGAACAGCCCGCCGACGAGCTGTTGGCTCACGCCGGCGATGATGAAGAGACCGACACCGGAGCCGACGCCCCACTTGCTGACGATCTCGTCCATAAACAGGATGAGGATTCCGCCGACAGCGATCTGGAGGAACAGAAGGCTCTGAACGCCTTGGAGTCCGATCCCCAGCGCCTGCCCGACCCCCGGGTCCGCCGGCAGGAAGTTGCCGGCGAAGACCATCGGCAGGCCAGTCAGACAGATCATCGCGACCACCAGCAGCTTCTGGAGGCCCTGATACAGCACCTGATCGCGGGGGTCGTCCGTGTCGAGGCCGAGCAGGTCCGCACCGCCCAACAGCTGCAAGACGATGCTCGCCGTGACGATGGGCCCGATCCCCAACTGGAGGATCGACCCGCTCGATCCGGCGAGGATCGATCGGAAGCGGCCGAACAGGTCGCTCTGCGCGCCGGCGTCCAGCCCGAACAGCTGGATGTTCGTCAGGAAGAAATACAACACGAGAACGCCGGCAGTCCAGCCGAGTTTGCGCCGGAAGGGGACGTGCCCCTCCGGACGCCTGACTGACGGCATCCGCGTCAGCACCGGTTCGGCGGTCTCCTTCCATCCCATGGGTTACTCCTCGTCCGACTCCTCGGTATCGTCGTCGCCGTCATCGGCCGCTTCCTCGGCGCGCTCCGAGAGGTCGGCGCTACCGCCGGCGGATTCGATCTTTTCGACCGCACTCGCGGTGAACGCGTCGGCGACGACGGACAGTTCGTTGCGGACCTGTCCGTCCCCGAGCACCTTCACCACGTCGGCGTCGTAGCCGTCCTCGGCGACGTCGCGGGCGTCGAGGTGGTAGCCACCGTCGGTTTCCTCGGCGAGGCCGTCCGCCGCGTACAGTGCGGCGTTCTCGTCGAGTTCCTGAACGGTTACCTCACACACCGCGTCCTGAACGGTTTCGGGGCGGGTGAAGCCGTGCTTGCCGAGCGGTTCGTAGTTGTGGAACTCGTGTTTGTCGCGGCCTGCACGTCCGCGGCCACCACGGTGCCCGGCACCGCGCCGGTTCTTGTGCGTGCCGCCGCCGTGGGTTCGCGACCCGCGCTGGCGCTTTTTCTTGTCGCTCATCGCATGGCCTCCAGCAGTCGATCGATCTCCTCGGTAGTGTGTGTGCCGATCTGGCCGCTCTCGACGGTCGGGTGTTTCAGACCGTCGTGGCCGCCACGCGGCGGGTGGAGCCGGAGCGACGGGGCAAGACCCTGCTCGCGCAGCGTCGTCTCCTCGTCGACCAGCGCCGCCGCGAGGGCGTCGATATCGGCGTAGTCGGTTTCCTCGGCGACCCACTCGTCGGTGATGTCGGCCGAGCCCGTCTCGGGTTCGCCGCGGCGGCGAATCAGCGTCGCGACCACGTCCGCCGACGGCTCACCGTGGGCGACGTAGTCGTTGACCTTCGTGATCATGCCGCGGTAGGCGTCCGTCTCGGGTACCAGCGTACACTGGTTGACAGCGTGGAGATTGAGCATCTCCAGCGTGTCTTGGACGTCGCCCGAGATGTTCACCTCGCCGCGGATCTGGACGAGCGCCTCCATCACTCGGTCACCTCGGTTTCGCGCTGCTTGCGTCGCGCCCGCTGGGGGGTCCGCGACTGCGAAGCGTTCCGAAGCGCGTTGTACGTCGCCTTCGCGAGGTTGACCGTCGTCCGGGTGTTGCCCGTCGACTTCGTCCACGCGTCTTGGACGCCCGCGAGTTCGAGGATGTTCCGCACCGTGGGCGCGGCCGCTAGGCCCAGCCCCTGCGGAGCAGGGATGATCTCGACCGTCACCGAACCGGCCTTGCCGGTCGCCTTCCGGGTCAGGGAGTTGACACCGCCCGCGCGGTCCTCCCACGAACCGGAGCCACGGTCGACCTCGACGATGTTGAGTTTCGCCACGTCGATGGCCTTCTGGATGGCCGAGCCGACTTGGTCGTCGCGGGCCTCGGCGTAGCCGAGGTAGCCGTCGCGGTTCCCGATGGCGACGACACACCGGAACTTCACCCGGCGCCCGGAGTCGGTCATGCGCTGGACCATGTTGATGTCGAGTACCTCGTCGTCCAGCCCCGGCAGGAGCTGATCGACGATCTCGGCCTCCTTCAGCGGGAGCCCGGACTCCAGCGCCTCCTTCATCGACGTCACGTCACCGTCCTGTACCTTGCGGCCGAGCCGCGTACGCGGTTCCCAGCCGTCGCCGTAATCGTTACTGCTCATGATCCTCCATCAGTCGTTCGCGCACTTCGTCGAAGTGCTCGGGGAGTTCTGTCGCGTCGAAGTCGCCACCGTACAGCGGTTCGTCCAGCTGTTCGGCGTACTCGGCGATATGCTCGCCGCGGTTGCGCGACCAGTCCGCGAGGACGCTCTCGCTGTGCGGAATCGAGAGTCCCGCGTCGATAGCGCCTTCCTGTACTGCGAACACCTTGTTGCCCGGTGTCGCGGTGTTGAGCCCGATGTCGAGGACGGCCTCCGTGAGGCCGGCCTCGATCGCGCGGCTCCCCGCGAGATACCCCGTCAGGTACGCGCTCGGGAGATTCCCTGTGGGGGCCTCCCAGCCGTACTCGTCGAGGTCCTCGGAGGACGCGGCCGCGTGGGTCTCGTCACCGTCGGGACCGGGAGTGATCAGCTGCGCCCTGACGTGCCTGTTGCTCACGCGAGCAACGAGGCGCGGCTTGCCGGATTTCAGCAGGCGCAACCTCTGGTGGTAGTCGGTTCGGTCCTCGCGGCGACGCCGCATCGGGACCTTGTATCGTGGGCCTGTTGCCATCAGTCGTTCACCTCCACGTCGTAGTTGTTTCGAATGTACGCTTCGAGTCGCGCCACGCTCTCGAACTCCCCGCCGCCAGCCTTGTTGTAGAGCTCGCGGTACTGGGACGCATCGAGCGGGCCGTCGTCGCGCAACTCGCGCAGGCGACGCCGTTGGGCGCGGATGCGACTCGTCCAATCCTCCTTCTCGTTTTTCCGTGCGCCGGCGGTCCCGCGGCGGGAGCCGGCGCCGGTCTGGTGGCCGTACGCTCGCTTGTCTGCCCGTTCGCGGGCGCGGCCGCGCGAGTTGTTCGACGTGCCCTTCTCCTGAATCGTGCCCTGTTCGACGAGGTCACGGATGTCCTCGCGGGTAATCGCCTCCGCGATTTCACTCTGGGCTTCGGGGTCGAACCAGACGCGGTCCTCGCCGACGTCGAGCACGTCGGACGCGAGCCGTTTCTGTGCACTCAGATCCGTCATTCGGCTTCCTCCACTTCGACTTCGATGTACGTCGGGTTGAGGACGCGAATCTCGCGGTCCTCACAGACGTCTTCGATGCGTTCGCGCTTGCGCGCGCCGACGCCGCTCGCGATGCGGACGGCCTCGGTGTCGGGGTCGACGCCCTCGACATCGTCCGTGTTGTGGACACGGACCTCCTCGAAGCCGCTGGGGTGCAGGCCGCGCGCGGCCGTCGGCGAGCGGTAGCCCGCCTCGACCGTGGCGCCCTTGCCCTTGATGCCCCGGCGCTGTTTCGAGAGGTTCCCGCGTGGCTTGCGCCACGAGGGGTCGACGCGCTTTTTCTTGTGGTAATCCTGCCGGTTGAACTGCGGGTTACCCTCCCGGCGCTTCTGGACGAGCGCACGGGCGGCCTCCGCGTCTAGGTCCGGCGTCTTGTCGGCGTGACCGCGGGGGCGGAGTTCCGTCTCCGCTTCCTCGGATTCGGCCTCGTCGGCGTCGGTCTCCTCTTCGACCTCGGCCTCGGTCTCCTCGCTGACTTCGAGGCCGCCGACGTCGGCTTTGATCCGAGCGGCTAGGGCATTTCCGATGCCCTCGATGTCGGCCAGTTCCGACTGGCTCGCGGCCTTGAGATCCTCGATGGACTCGTAGCCGGCGTCGGCGAGCGCCTCGGCCTTCGAGGGGCCGACGCCGCCGATGTCTTCGACTTCCTGAATCTCGTCGTCGTCGCTCATCTACGCCCCACCTGCCTGTGGTTTCTGCGTGATGTAGACGCCATCTTGGAAGACACGTGTGTCCTTGCCGGGCACGCGCGTCAACTGTTCGATGTCGGCAGCGGTCTGTCCGACCGCCTCCTTGTCGGGACCGGAGAGGGTGATCTCCTCGCCGTCGACCTGTACGTCGGTGTCGCCGCGGATCGGAACCGTCCGCGGCGCTCGCTCGCCGAGGAAGTTCTCGATGACGACCTCGTCGTCCTCGACGGTGACCTGCATCGGGAAGTGGGCGTAGAAGATCTCCATCTCGTACGTCCAGCCCTCGGTCACGCCGTGGAGCATGTTTTCGACGTGGCTCTCGAAGGTGCCGACCGTCGAACGCGTGTTCGCGTCGTCGGCCTCGGCTTCGATTACCACGTGGTTGTCCTCGACCGTCACCGACACGTCGGGGTACCAGAGGCGTCGCGTGACGCTTCCATTGGGACCCTCGGCGGTCAGATCCAGATGGTCGACCTCGGCGGATACGTCGTCCGGAATCTCGATTTCTGTTCGGTTCATGATTAGTAGACGTATGCGATCACCTGGCCACCGATGCCCTGGTCGCGGGCCTCGTAGTGGCTCATGACGCCGTGGCTCGTCGTGACGACGAGTGCCCCGTAGTCGCGGGCCGGGAGATATCGCTTCTCCCACTTTTCGAACTCGTCCGCGCCCGCGGAGTAGCGGGGCTTGACGACGCCACAGTGGTTGATCGCGCCTTTCAGTTCGATCTCGAAGCGACCGGATTTGCCGTCGTCGACGAACTCGAATCCGTCGATGTACCCGCGGTCGTAGAAGACCTCGAGCACCGATCCGATCACGTTCGAGGCGGGCTGTACAGTGTGGGACAGATGTCCCACGCTCTCGGCGTTATCGAGCCCCGAGAGCGCGTTCGAGAGGGGGTCG
>Ga0207754_100186_pt1 | contig 35117 bp, 33 predicted proteins | sample A23E1SouthBayCA_FD_187728 | JGI IMG/M metagenome (GOLD analysis project Ga0207754, IMG submission 187728) | Aerobic enrichment media microbial communities from Eden Landing Ponds, California, USA - A23 E1 (SPAdes) | ecosystem: Environmental > Aquatic > Marine > Unclassified | place: Emeryville...
GCTCGCCGAGTCCCGCGTACTCCGCGAGCCGTCGTGCGCCGGTCCGTCGCTCCACGATCCCGGTCGCGGCAAAGAGTCCGCCCTTCATGACGGCGTGGCCCACGAGGTGGACGAGCGCGCCGACGATGGCCGCCTGGGTCCCCACCGCGAAGCCGGCGATCACCAGCCCGAACTGCGACACCGAGGAGTACGCCAGCATTCGCTGTACGTCCGACTGGGCGACGGCCAGCAGGCTCCCGGCGACGATGCTGACCGCGGCGACGGTCAACAGCGCCGTCTGTGCGATCGGCACGGCGTCGAAGAAGCCGACGGTAAAGACCGAGAACAGCAGGCGTGCCAGCGCGTAAGCCGCGACCGTCGAGACCAGCGCCGAGATGAGCGTGCTCACGGTGTCGTGGGCGGCGGCGTAGGCGTCGGGCTGCCAGGTGTGCAGCGGATAGAGCGCGACCTTGACCGCGAGGCCGCCGATCATCAGGCCGAACGCCGTCAGCACGAGCGTGGAGTCGTAGCCCGCGTCGGCGAGCTTGACCGCCAGATCGGCCATGTTGAGCGTTCCCGTCGCCGCGAGCAGGTAGCCAGCACCGAGCAGGTACAGCGACGCGCCGATCGTCCCGATGATGAGGTACTTCAGCGCGGCCACGGCGGCACTGGCAGACCGACCGCTCGCGACGAGGCCGTAGGCGGCCAGCCCCGTGATCTCCAGGAAGACGTAGAGGTTGAACACGTCGCCGGTGGCGGTCATCCCGGAGAGCCCGGCGACCAACAGTAGGTACTGGGCGTAGAAGCTGTCCGCGTGAGGGCCCGCCCGACGAGCGTACGCGAGCACGCCCAGGGAGACGACGGCGATCAGGACGAGCACGACCGCCGAGAGCCCGTCGACGACCAGTTCGATCCCGTAGGGGGCGACGAACCCGCCCGGGACGTACGACACCGCGCCGCCGTCGACCACCGTCATCGCCAGTGCGACGGCGAGGACGGTCTGGCCCAGCAGCGTCACCGTCGCGATCGGCCAGCCGAGACGGTCGGTGAACAGTCCGAACAGTAGCGGGAGCGCGCCGCCGACGATCGGCAGCACGATCACAAGGACAGGGGCGTGTTCAATCATGGTCGAGTTCTCGCAGCACCTCCTCGTCGAGGGTCCCGTACTCCGCGTAGATGCGGACGATCAGGGCGAGTGCGACGGCCGTCAGGCTCACGCCGACGACGATCGCGGTCAGGATCAGCACGTGCGGGAGCGGACTGACGTAGGGTCCCGCCCCCTCGTAGACGACGGCCGGGCCGGCACCGCTGCGGTAGGCCGTCGTCACGAAAAACAGGAAGATCCCCGTCTGGAAGACGTTCATGCCGATGACTTTCTTCACGAGGTTGCTCGACTCGACGAGCATGTAGACGCCGATCCCGAGCAACGCGACGACCGCGTAGTAGTTGTAGTGTGTCAGGAACGTGTCGATCACGACTCGTCACCTCCGTCGATCGCGTGGCCGAAGCCGGCCGCGATCACGAAAAACAGGCCGATGATGACGCTGGCGACGATCCCGCCGATCCCCAGCTCGACGAGTTCGATGCCGTACTTGCTGGCCTTCTCGATGGGGTACCGGTGGTATTCGAGGAACGTGCCACCGAGCAGGATCGACCCCAGGCCGATGCCGGCGAACGTGAGCACGCCAAACGAGGCGATCGCCACGACGAGACGGCTGTCGAGCCAGTCCCGCGTGGCCTCGATCCCGTAGGCGAACGCGAGCATCATCACGACCGAGCCCGCGATGACGCCGCCCTGGAACCCGCCGCCGGGCGAGTCGGCCCCGTGGAACATGATGAAGAGGCCGAAGGTGAGGATGAAGGGGGTGACGACCCGCACCGTGGTCATGATGACCGTACTCTCGACGTACAGACCGGGCTGTTCGGCGTCGCTCATGCGAAGTCCTCCCGTCGGAGCACCGACAGTGTCGCCACGCCCGCGACGAAGACCACGACGGCCTCGCCGAGCGTGTCCAGTCCACGATAGCCCGCGAGCACCGCGGTCACGGCGTTGTGGACCTGTGTCTGGTCGTAGGCGTTGTCGAGGTAGTACTGGCTCACCTCGCCGTCGACGACCGGATTGTCCGGGCCACCGATGGCCGGGAGCGCCGGGATCGTCGAGGCCATGACGGCGACGAAGACGACGACGACGATCGCCGTCCGGAGGCTGATCGACTCGAAGCGGTGATCCTCGCTGGGCCGGGAGGTGTTGGCCAGCGCCAGCAGCAGCAGGATCGTCATGACGCCGGCCCCGACCGCGGCCTCGGTCAGGCCGACGTCGGGTGCTTGCAGGACGATCCAGATGATCGAGATCCCGAGGCTGTAGGCCGCGAACGCGATCACCGAGGCCAGCACGTCACGCAGCACCGCCGCCCCGACTGCACAGCCCAGGACGAACACGAGCAAGGCGAGTTCAACTGTCGTCGGCACTGTCAGTCACCTCCGTGTCGTCGGTCGTCCACGGTTCGATGCCCTGGTCGTCGGCAGCGCGAGCGATGGCGTGGGCGGCCGTCGGGTTCGTCAGGAAGATAAACACCAGCAACAGGACGGCCTTGATCGTCGCCAGCTCCGACTGGATCGCGATGGCAGCGCCGGCCAGCGACAGCACGGCGGCCAGCGTGTCGCTCTTGGAGGCCGCGTGGGTGCGGGTGTACACGTCGGGAAGCCGCACCAGCCCGACGGCCGCGACGAACCCGAAGAAGGCACCGACGACCGCGAGGCCGACGGCGAGCCAGCCGATCGGCTCCATCACAGCACACCCCCGCGCTCGACGTTGAACTTCGAGAACGCGATGCTCAGCAAGAAGTTCAACAGCGCGTAGACCAGCGCCACGTCGAGGAACAGCTGGTCGTCGAACGCACCTGCGAGCAGCGCGATGGCGATGACGGTGTTGGTGCCCACGACGTTGACGGCGATCACGCGGTCGTGGGGTGTCGGTCCCCGATACACGCGATAGAGGGCGACGATGGCGAAGCAGACGAACAGCGCAGCGACGCCCTGCAGGGCAGTGGACAGTTCAATCATCGATTACCTCCCCGTCGTCGCGCTCGGCCGGACTCGCGATCCGAGCGGCGGCACGGCCGTAGAAGACGAAGCGAACGGCCCGTTCGAGTACGCCGTCGAAGAGATCGTCCCGCGCCGACTGGGTCAGCGAGTGGATCGTGAAAGAGCGCTTTGCCACGTCGACGGTCAGCGTGCCCGGCGTGAGCGTGATGCTGTTTGCCAGCGTCGTCACCGGCGTATCGCCCCAGACGGCCGCCCGGAGGCGGACCATCTTGGGGTCGATCGGCAGCGATGGGTGTAACACCACGTACGCGACCTCGACGTTGGCCTTCGTGATCTCCCACAGCAGGAAGGGAGCGTACAGCGTCACTCGCACGACCTGGCGTCCGAGCCGTCCGAACGACGGCTGTTCGCTGAAGGCGACGGGGGCCAGCAGGACCGCGACGATGCCGGCCGTCACCGCTCCGGTCAGTACGTCGAACAGAGACAGCGATCCCAGCACGAGATAAAATAGCAGCGACGCGCCGAAGACGACGGCGGCTTTTCGCAGGGTCTCGGCACGCGCGAGTACGGTCTGTCGGGTCTGTCGTTCGACCGGTGCCTCTTCGATCTCGATCTCGCTGCGCGCGAGATCGACCTGCAGCGGACGCAACATCGGCGCAGAGCCGCCGGGATCGTACTCGGGATCGAGGACGATCCGGTCGATCCCGTTCGCTGTCGCGTACTCGATGAGCGTCTCGGCGTACTCGCCGGGCGAGAAGAGATATCTGTCGAGGCCGACGATGTCGGTCTCGACTGCGATCCCGTCCGCCTCGCTGCGGTCTTCCTGGGCCCAGGCCTCGACTCGTTCGAGCAGTTCCCTGTCGGCGGCCAGCTCGTCCGGGCCGTCGGGATCGATAGCTCTGCCACTGGCGACGACGACGAAGTGAACGGTCGCTTCCCCGGTTTCGGCCGCGTCACCGGCCGTCTCGATCGCGTACGAGACGGTGTCGCGTAACGTCACCGACTTGGCGACCGGAACCAGGAACGTTCGTGTGTTTGATGTCACAGTTGTCCAGTCCGAATACGGATCGTTGACGCGTGTTTCGACTCATTCTGGAGGTACTTCGGCCCACGCATAACTATTTCGGGATCCAGTTTCGTCCGTCAGTTCGGCGGGTCCCACACGCCGTGCGTGGCGGTTACAGATGCTCCGTTAGCGCCGCGACGACTCGCCGTCCGAGGCCCTGCTTGTCGCCCTCGTAGGTCGCTACGTCGTCCCCGACCAGCAGCGCCCGCGTTCGCTCGGCACCCATCACGGCGGCGTCGTTGGCGACGACGAACGCCATGTCGACGCGGTCGCGAATCTCGCGGGCCCGTTCGACGAGCGTCTCGTCGTCCACGTCGGTCTCGGCTTTGAAGCCGACGATCGGCAGTTCCGGCCGCTCGGATCGAACGGTGTCGACCAGCTTCGGCGTCGGCGACAGCTCCAGAGTCAGCGAGGACTCGCCCGACTTGATCTTGCGGTCGCGCTGCTCGACGGTGTAATCCGAGATCGCCGCCGCCGAGAGGAGCGCGTCGGCGTCCGCACAGGCCTCCGTGGTCGCCGCCGTCATCTCGGCGGCGCTCTCGACGCGACGGACCTCCGCGACGGGCACGTCCGGACCGTCGTGGACCAGCGTCACGTCGGCTCCGGCGACGTAGCAAGCGCGAGCGAGCGCCCGACCGGTGCGTCCCGACGCCCGGTTCGACAGCGTCCTGAGCGGGTCGATCGACTCCGTCGTCGCGCCGCTCGTGACGACGACGTGCTCGCCAGTGAGGGGGCGCTCGCCGGCTGCACGCGCCGTCGCGGCGACGATCGCGTCCTCGCTGGCGATCTTCGCCTTCCCTTCTTCGAGGCGCGGAGCCACGAAGTCGACGCCCCACGACTCGACGCGGTCGATCGCGTCGAGCACGCCGGGGTGGTCGTACATCGGTTCGTGCATGGCCGGCGCGACGACGACCGGGAGATCCGCGCCCAGCGCCGTCGTCGCACACGTCGTCACCGGCGAGTCGTCGATCGCACCCGCGATCTTGCCGACCGTGTTGGCGGTCGCTGGCGCGATCAGCAACACGTCTCCCCATCCGTCGACGCCGCACAACTCGACGTGTTCGACCGCTCCCGTCAGCTCCGTCACCACCTCGCCGTCCGTCGCGAACTCGACGGCCCACGGGTGGACGATACCCGACGCGCTGTCGGTGACGACGGCGCGGACGGTCGCGCCCTGTCGGCGAAGCTCGTGGGCGAGTTCGACGGTCTTGACCGCCGCGATCGAGCCGGTCACCCCCAGGACGACGTTCACTCCCGAAAGCATTGCCGGTGGTTAGACGCGGGGTAGTATATAATGTCGGGCGACAGCGGTGAGAGAGGGCCAGACCTATGCCGATCCCGGCCACACGTGTCACCGTGGACTCCGTCGACGTCAGCACCGTCGTATACGTCTCGCCAGAGGAGGTCTACGAGTTCCTGATGGACTTCCCCGGCTACGCTCGCTACTCGAAGTACCTCACGGACGTAGAGCAACGCGGCGACGGGACGCCGGGCACGCAGTACGCGCTCCGCTTTGCCTGGTGGAAGCTCAGCTACACCGCCAGATCCGAGGTCGTCGCCGTCGATCCGCCGGACCAGATCGACTGGAAGATCACGAAAGACCTCGACGCCACCGGTCGCTGGCAGATCACGTCGCTCCCGGAAGAGCGACCCGCAGACGAGGACCACGCCACCGAAGTGCGACTCACGGTGAACTTCGATCCGGGGTCGGCGTCGTCGAGCGCGCTCGACCTCCCGCGGCTGGTGTCGATGGACTGGGTGATCGAGAAGGTAAAGCCGCTGATCCAGGAAGAGGCAGAGCGCGTGGTCGAGCGGATCGTCGCCGATCTGGAGGGGCGTCGGCGCGACGTGGAACTGACGATTCACACCAGTCCCGACGCCGTCTGATACTGTCGGCCGGCGCGCACGGACGACGTTCGCGATAGCGACGTGAATCGATCGACAGCGGCGCGGTCCTGGCCGAAGACGGCGTGCGCTACTCCGGGGTGTCGTAGTCGCCGCCGTACTTCATGAACACGTAGGCCAGTCCCAGCGTCGCGGTCATCACGACCGACGCGGCGACGCCGAGGGACTTGATGCTCTCGGGGACGGCCGGTGCTGCGCTACTGGCACCGCCGCCACCGCCGCCACCGCCACCGCCGGAGTCGGCAGTCGGGTAGTCGGAGCCGACGACGACGGCCCCGAGCATGCCGAGGCTCTCGTGGGGGACACAGTAGTACTTGTAGATGCCGTCCTCCTCGAAGGTGTGTTCGTACTCGACGCCGGTCGTGTCGACGGCATCGCCCGAGTCGAGTGGGCCGTCGCCGTCGGAGACGACGTTGTGTCGCCCGCCTTCGCCGGTCCACTCGAACTCCACAGTTGCACCGTTGTCCACGTGGACGGCCGCCGGTCCGAAGCCGAAGGCCCCGCCGTTGGCCTGGGTGCCGACCTCGACGGTCACGGTGTCCTGGCCCGTCGCGTCGACGGTCTCGTCGAAGTTGCTCGTGTTGCTGAACCATCCGCCGTAGTCCGGGGTGCCGCCACCGCCACCGTCGCCGCCCTCTTCTTCCTGGGCCGCCACGGTTCCGGCCGCCCCGGCGGCGGTCGCCGCGCCCGCGGCCGTCCGCATGAACCCACGGCGTGACACGTCGGCTGAACCCTCTGTCATACGCGGCGCTTGGGTGTCCCCCGTAGTATATACTTCGATACGGTTCCCCGGCCACCGACGGTCCCCCTGGAGGCCCGCAGTCACACCGCACCGCCGGCTGTCGGTGAGGTGTCCAGTTGCGGTGACGGATCCACAGCCACAAGCCGTTAAATGGGGGCCACCCAAACGAGGTGGTATGTCAGCCGGGAGCGAACAGGGCATCGTCGGGGGGATCCGGATCGACATCAAACGGCTTCACGAGACCTGGATGGCGCTGGTCTATCCTCGCCAGCGGGCCACGGACGAGGGCGTGCTGGGCAAGTGGACGCCCGACAGCCAGTTCGGACTCGCCCTCTACCGGCTCTGGTCGGCCGTCGGCCTCCCGGTCGTCGCCCTGACCTATCCGCTCGTCTTGCTGGGTGCCTTCCTCCGGTTCCAGACGCGGCGAGTCGACAGCACCGCGACGCGACTCGGCGTCGTCGGCGTCGTCGTGCTGTCGGTGCTCGTCTGGGGGGCCCTGATCGCGCTCGCTCGGTACCAGCTCGACCTCGCGACCGGCGGAATCGTCGCGGTCGCCGCCGCCAGCCTCGTGGCGACTGTCTCGGCCGCGCTGGCGGTGGTCACACGCCGCGCTGGCGGACGAGCGGTGACCGTCTTCGTCTCGTATCCGTTCGGGGTGACGGCGATCTTCCTGCCGCCGGTCGTCGCGGCGCTGTTCTCGCCGGCCGTCGCCGACGCCGTGATCCCGCTGAGTGACAGCCTCGCACGCTGGCTCCTGTTCAACGTGATGGACCCGGTCGGTGCCGGTGACTTCCTCCGGGCCAACTTCGAGCGGGAGGGGGCCGCCCACGCCATCATCTGGTTCGGGATCTCCGTGCCGCTTGGCTGGCTGCTCGGACTGCTCGTGACACTCGCCGACCTCGTGCGCCCGACGTGACTGCCCGCGGGAATCACCGTCTCGACAAGGCTTTTGATCGCAGCAGCTAAGCGTCACACATGGAGTTCAACACCACGATCACCGCAGCCGCGTTCGTCGTCCTCTTCGGCGTGCTCGCCGGTGGGACGATCACCAGTCCCATGCCTCAGACGCTGAGCTTCGGTATCACCGGCGGACTGCTCGTGTTCGGACTACTCGTCCTGTTCGTCGGCGTCAAGCACGGCGAGTACCGCGCCAGCCACTAGCGAGTGGCTGAACCGATCGATTCGTCGGTCGAACTGTCGTCCTGGGGTGTAAATAATTCTCCTCAGTGGCTACCGTCGACGACGGTTTCCGGATCGATCACGCGCGCTCCAGTCGCGGCTCCGTCTCCGACAGCCACGGTGCCGGACTGGTCCGCACCCAGCAGGATCGTCGCACCGACTCGCATGGGGGCCAGCACACCGGCGACCAGCGTCCCCGGCTCGGTCAACGGCGCGGCGATCGTCACCTCGTCGGTTGCGGTGAGATCGTACTCGTCGACGACGCGGTCGGCTCCGGCCAGCAACTCGCCGTGGGTGTACGTGCGGTCGGCCGCCAGCACGGGATCGTCCGGATCGAGCTCTGCGGGCGGTGCCAGTGGATTCTCGCTCCAGGCCTCGCGTTCGAGGTGTGCGACGGTCGGATCTTCGGGCGGTCCACCGTAGGCCAGTGCCTTCGTGCCGGGTGCCAGCTCGTAGCGGGCGACCCAGTCGTCGGGCGCGATCATCGCCTTCGCGTCGACACTCGTCGGCGGTGCGAGGTCGACGACCGCGCCGTCGACCGCCGCCGCGAGGACGGCGAGGACGGGGTCCGGAGTCCCACCGAGCCAGCCCGGTTCGTCGTCCGCAGTCGGCGCTTTCGGACCGACGACGACGGCCACGCGAGCGCCCTCGCGGACGCCGTAGTGACGCAAGAGATTGCCGGTCTTCCAGACGTTGATCGCGAAGTCGGCGTAGCTGTACGGTGCGGTTCGTTCGCTCGACGCGAACAGCGAACCGTCGCCGTCGCGTGCGTCGGCGACGAGGTCCCCGAGTGTCTGCATGGGCGGCAGTTAGGGCCGGGGCAAGAAAAGACGGCGGATCCGGCTACAGCGAGTTCTTCAGCTTCTCGAAGAACCCTTCGTCGACCGAGACCTCCTCGCCGCCGGCCTCGGCGAACTGCTTGAGCGCGTCGCGCTGTTCGTCGGTCAGCTCGTCGGGCGTCACGACCTGGACCTCGACGTAGAGGTCGCCCTCTCCGCGCCGCCGGAGTCGAGGCATCCCCTTGCCCGAGAGGCGGAACACCTCGCCGCTCTGGGTGCCCGCCGGCACGTCGAACTCGACGGTGCCGTCGAACGTCTCGACCTCGGCGGTGTCGCCGAAGACGGCCTGCGGGAACGAGATCGGGAGGTGGTAGTGGAGATCCGCGCCGTCGCGGTCGAAGTCGGGGTGGTCACGGACCGACACCTCGATCAGGAGGTCGCCGTTGCGCGCGCCCCGGTCGCCGGGCGCGCCCTCGCCGTTCATCCGGAGAGTCTGGCCGTCCTGGATGCCGGCCGGGACCTCGACGGTCAGCGTCGCCTGGTTGCGGACCGTTCCGTCGCCGCGACAGGTCGAACAGGTCTCGTCGTACAGCGTCCCGTCGCCCTCACAGCGCCGGCAGGTCTGTGTCTGCTGGACGCGCCCCATCGGCGTCTGCTGGACGGTCGTCTGCTGTCCCTGGCCGTTACACTGCGGACAGGTCCGGGAGTCGCTGTCGGGCGGGTGGCCCCGTCCGTTACAGTCTGGACAGGTCTCGGGCCGGCGGACGGTAAGCTCTTTCTCGACGCCGCTATAGGCCTCTTCGAGATCGACCGTGACGGAGGTCTTGAGGTCCTGGCCCTGCTGGGGCCCGCTGCTGGAGCGGCCGCCGCCGAAGAACTGGTCGAAGATGTCGCCCATCCCGCCACCGCCGCCACCGCCGAAGGGACCGCCGCCGCCGGCACCGCCGAACGGGCCGCTCCCACCGGCACCGCCGGCACCGCCACCGCCGACGCCGCCGTGTTTCTCGGCCTGCTCGAACCGCTCGTGGCCGACCTGATCGTACATCTGGCGTTTCTCCTCGTCGGTGAGGACCTCCTTTGCCTTCTGTATCTTCTTGAACTTCTCCTCGGCGTTCGGGTCGTCGGAGACGTCGGGGTGATACTCCTGTGCTTTCTTCCGGTACGCGTCTTTGATCTCGTCTTCGCTGGCGTCCCGGGAGACCCCGAGTACTTCGTAGAAGTCCTCGCTCATTCGTTGTCCACCCGTAGACGATTGAGCTACTTGAAAAGAACGGGTCGGAGACGCGAGTGTGCGGTGACGTTTCGACGGCTCCGACCGGGCATCGACCGATTCAAGACGCTCCCTCGTGACTCCCGAAGCGATGGAAGTGAGCGACTACGTTCGGACGGCCTTCGGCGTCGAGCGCGTGGCCGTCTGGCTCGCGGCCGGCGTCGCCGTCGCCGTCGTCGTGCTCGCCGTCGGTGCGTCCGGGGCCGGGATCGTCGACCCGCCGACGGCCTCCTTCGACGGCTCTTACGACGCCGACACGCACACCGTGACGATCACCCACGCCGGTGGCGACACCGTCTCGGCGGCGCAACTCGCGCTCGTCGTGACCGACGAGTCGGGGACGAACGCGGCGACGGTGAACTGGTCCGAGGACGGCAGCGAGCGACTCGCTCCCGGCGGGACGCTCTCACTCGACGATCCGACGATCGACGCCGACGGTGACGGCGACTACTTCGACGCCGATCGGACGGTCGGCTTCCCCCTGACTGCCGGTGTGACCGTCGAGGTGCGCTGGACCGGCCGGCCGCTCGGTGCGGCCGGAGTGCAGACGGTGACACTCGACACCTACGAGGTCGGCGCGAACTGATCGGCGCAGACTGGTCGAGACGGACTGTTGCCTCGTTTTCTGACCCTAGTTCCAGGGTGCTGTTTCGAAGTCGAGGTGGCGATCCTCGCGCTCGATCCCGTCGATCGTCGCGATGTCGTCCTCGTCGAGTTCCAGGTCGAGGCTCGCGTAGTTGTCTTCGATGTGTGCCCGGCTGGTCGCCTTCGGGATCGCGACGACGTTGTCCTTCGAGCGCAGCCAGGCGAGACTGACCTGGGCCTCGCTGACGCCGTGTTTGTCGGCGATTTCGTTCAGCTCGGGGACCTCGAACACGTCGCCCCGCGCCAGCGGCGAGTACGCGACGAGGTAGTAGTCGTGTGCCTGTGCGTGGGCGACGAGCTCCGCTTGCTGGAGGAGCGGGTGCATCTCGACCTGGTTGGCAAAGACCGGTGCGTCCAGTACGTCCATCGCCTCCTCGACCAGTTCGGGCGTGAAGTTCGAGACGCCGACCTCCCGGATCAGCCCGTCTGCGACGAGTTCGTCGAACGCCGGCAGCGTCTCCTCGGCGTCGTACTCTCCCGTCGGCCAGTGGACGTAGAAGAGATCGAGAGCGTCGACGCCGAGTCGATCGAGGCTCTGTTCGGCCGTCTCGATCACGGCGTCGTAGGTCAGCCCGGTCGCCTGTGTGTGGGCCTTCGAGGCGAGGACGAACGCCTCACGGTCCACGTCGGCGCGTGCGATCCCCGCACCGACGTGTTCCTCGTTGCCGTAGATGTCGGCGGTGTCGACGTGGCGATACCCCATCTCCAGGGCCGTCTGGACGGCGTTCGCGCACGCCTCGGGGTCCGTGTTCTCCCACGTTCCGATACCGACCGGTGGTAGCTCGGTCATACCGAAACGTTGCGAACTGGGAACAATGGGTGTTGTGGTTGCTCCCCTCGAAGTGAACGCGCCGGACGACCCCAATCGCGACATCATCTTAGATAACCAACCGGTATCTAAATAGTCCACCCCGCTGAACGTGTCTCCAGGTGTTGTCAATGGACAACAATACTGGGGATGGGACGACGCCGCTCGGGCACCTCGACAGTGGGACCGACGCAACTGGCGACCTGCCGGATCTGGACCGGCTCTTCGACGCGCTCGCGTCGACGGTCAGGCGGCAGACGCTGTGTCATCTCTTCGACGAGCCCCGAACGACGGTCGAGACGCTTGCAGCGCTGCTCGCCAGCCAGCGTTCGACCGCCGACGCCCCGGTCGACCCGACCGAGCGAGACCGCGTCGCGATCGAACTCCGGCACGTCCACCTCCCACAGCTCGCCGACGCGACGCTGATCGAGTACGACAGCACCACCGGCGACGTTCGACTGCGTGAGTTTCCAGACCCGGTTCGAGACCTTCTCCGGTTCACACAGCGATACGAACGTGCGATCGAAGACGGATCGTCGGACGGCGTCGACGGGAGTCGTCTTTAGAAACGCGGCGACTCGAAGACTCGCCAGTCTCGAAACACGAGGAGAGCCGACGAGGACACCGACTTACTCGTCGTCCTCGTCTTCGTCAAACTCGAAATCTTCACTCCGTTCAGATTTCGAGACACCGGAAGACGTGCTCACTCCGTTGTGCGCGACTTCCGAGCCGACGACGAAGACGAGGACTGAAGGGACGAGTCTTCGTCGTCGACGTCCTCAGAAATCGGAGATTTTCTGATGGGCTCAGGAGGACGACTCTTCGTCGTCTACTTCGAAAAGTTCGCTTCGCTCACTTTTCGAAACACCGGGAGAGCAAAGCTCTCCCGAGCAGATGAAGACGACGACTATTCGTCGTCGTCTTCATCTACGTCTTCGAAGTCGGCGTCGACGTACTCCTCGCCCTGGCCGGCAGCGCCGCCAGCGCCAGCAGCGCCGGGGCCAGCGCCGCCCATGCCGCCCATACCGCCGGCACCGGCAGCACCGCCAGCGCCAGCAGCGCCTTCAGCGGCCTGCTCCTGGTACATTTGCTTCCCGATCTCCTGGAGCTGTTCGGTCAGGGCCTCGGTCGCGTCCTCGTAGTCCTCGCGGTCGGCGTCCTCGTCTTCGAGGACTTCCTGGACGTTCTCGATTTCGGCTTCGATGTCCTCGATGAGGTCGTCGTCGACCTCCTCTTCGTTCTCCTCGATGAGAGTCTCGGCGCGCTGGACGGCCGATTCCGCCTCGTTGCGGGCTTCGATGGTCTTGCGGCGTTCCTCGTCCTCTTCGGCGTGCTCTTCGGCTTCCTGTTGCATCTCCTCGATCTGCTCGTCCGAGAGGCCGGCACCGCCCTCGATGGTGATGTCCTCCTTGTTGCCCGAGCCTTTGTCCTCGGCGGAGACGTTGACGATCCCGTTCTCGTCGATGTTGAAGGACACTTCGATCTGGGGCGTTCCGGCGGGGGCCGGCGGGATGCCGGTCAGCGCGAACTCGCCGAGCAGTTCGTTCTCGTTGGCGATCTCGCGCTCGCCCTGGAAGACGCGGATCTGGACCTGCGTCTGGTTGGCCGCCGCGGTGGTGAAGATCTTCGACTCCTCCGTGGGAATCGTGGTGTTCTTCTCGATGAGCCGCTCGAAGAGACCGCCCTTGACTTCGACACCCAGCGAGAGGGGCGTCACGTCCAGCAGGACGATGTCGTCCACGTCGCCCGCGAGGACGCCGCCCTGGATCGCCGCGCCCAGCGCGACGGCCTCGTCGGGGTTGACGTTCTTCTTTGGCTCCTGGCCGGTCATCTCCTCGACTTTGTCCTGGACCTGTGGCATCCGCGTGGACCCGCCGACGAGGATGACCTCGTCGATGTCGCCCTTGTCGTAGTCGGCGTCTGCGAGGGCCTGCTCCGTCGGGCCGACGGTGCGCTCGATGAGGTCCTCGGTCAGGGACTCGAAGGTCGCGCGCGTGATCTTCTCTTCGAGGTCCAGGGGACCGTCGTCGGTCGTCGCGATGAAGGGGAGGTTGACGCGGGTCTCCTTTCGCGAGGAGAGTTCGATCTTCGCTTCCTCGGCGGCCTCGGTCAGGCGCTGGAGGGCCTGGCGGTCGTCGCGCAGGTCGATCCCGTGCTCGTCTTCGAACTGGTCGGCGAGGTAGTCGATGATCGCGTGGTCCCAGTCGTCGCCACCGAGGTCGTTGTCACCGTTCGTGGCGACGACCTCGTAGACTCCGCCGCCCAGATCGAGAATCGAGACGTCGAAGGTCCCGCCACCGAGGTCGTAGACGAGCACCGTCTGGTCGGAGTCGTCGTCGAGCCCGTAGGCCATCGCCGCGGCGGTCGGCTCGTTGACGATGCGCTCGACCTCGAAGCCGGCGATCTCGCCGGCGTCCTTGGTCGCCTGGCGTTGGCGATCGTTGAAGTACGCGGGGACGGTGATGACTGCCTTCTCGATCTCGTCACCGAGGTACTCCTCGGCGTCGCGCTTGATCTTCTGGAGGATCATCGCCGAGACCTGCTCGGGGGTGTAGTCCTCGCCGTCGAGCTCGACGGAGTAGTCGTCTTCGCCCATGTGGCGCTTGATCGACTGGATCGTCTCGTCGGGGTTCTTGACGGCCTGGTTCTTGGCCGGCTTGCCGACGAGGCGCTCACTGTCGTCGAACGCGACGACCGACGGTGTCGTACGCTCGCCTTCGCTGTTCACGATGATCTCGGGGTCGCCCCCTTCCATGACCGCGAACGCGCTGTTCGTGGTCCCGAGGTCGATTCCGAGAATCTTGTTGCTCGCCATCTTACTCGTCTATACCCGATTGCGCCGGTTAAAAGTTGCTAGATTCGATAGCGAGGAACCACGGGGAGGGACCGCATGCGTACCGTTTTCGACCAGTGGTGACTATTCGACCGGTGGATATAAACCTAACCACAATACTACCGCTCAGAGTGGTTCTACGCCGGACTCGCCAGGTGTCGGATCGAGCGTCTACTCGCCCTCGCTGACCGTGACCTGTGCCTCCCGGAGCACTTTCTCGGCCATGACGTAGCCCGCCCGGTGGACCTCGTCGATGGTCTCCTCGGGCTGGTCGGAGTCGACGCGGGCCAGTACCTGGTGGTACTCGGGGTCCACGTCGGCACCCGGCTCGGGCTCGATCACGTCGACGTTCTCGGCGTCGAGCACGTCGTCGAACTGCCGGAGCGTCGACGCGACGCCGTCGCGGATGTCCACGTCTTCGTCCTGTTCGAGCGCGCGCTGGAGGTTGTCGCGCACGTCGAGCAGTTTCGAGACGAGGTCTTCCGTGGCGCGCTGTTTCTCCTCCTCGCGGCGCTTTTTCATCCGCTTCTTGTAGTTCTGGAACTCGGCTTGCTTGCGCTTGAGCTTCGACTCCAAGTCGTCGATCTCCGCGTCGCGCTCGTCGACCGCCCCTTCGAGGCCGTCGACGCGTGTCCGCAGCGACGCCAGTTCCGTCGCGATCGCCTCGGGATCGGACTCGGCGACCCGGTCGATCAGTTCCTCGTCAGGCGCGTTCTCGCTCTCGGCGTCGGGCGTATCGCTCGGTTCGCCGGCCTCGTCCGGCGCGTCCGCGGTCTCGTCGGCGGGCGCGTCGGCCTCTGCTGGGTCCTGCTCTGTCATACTCGAAGGAGGGGCGCGAACGAATAAAAGAATTCAGAAATCCGACGTTCGGTGCGATCACCGTGGCTGCCCTGGATCGACCGATCCGTCTGCCGGTTGGGCCTTCGGCGGGAGGTAGAAGTAGACCGTGTTTCCACGGCTGTCTGATCGCTCGAACTTGATCTCGCCGCCGAGCGATTCGACACACCACTTCATCACGAACAGGCCGACGCCGGATCCGTGCGACGTGCTCGTGATCTCTGCGGGCGTCGACAGCGCGTCGATCTCGTTGTCCGGGATCGGCGGGTTCGTGTCGCTGATCCGGATCTCCACCCGGCCGGTGTTGGGCGACGGACCGACGCTCACTTCGACGGACGGTGCCGCCGTCTCGCTGTGAACGATCGCGTTTTCGAGCGCGTGGGTGAGCGCGTGCTCGAAGGCCTCGTCGACAGAGACCCACATCGGTTCTCGTTCGTCGACGGTGATCGTCCCCTCGGGGTGGACGGACGATACGTCCGCTGCGACGGACGCCACTGCCTTCGTCGCGTGCCGGCGGACTCGCTCCGTCTCTGACTGGGCAACCGCCCGTTCGATCTCCCTGACCGACACCGCCATACTGCCGAGCTTCTCGACCCGGCTGGCGACCGTCTCGCTGGCCTCGCGCACCGTCTCGTTCTGGGCGTGCTCTCTGATCCGGTCCGTGTTGCCGCCGATGATCGTCGCCTCGTTTCGCAGGTTGTGTCGCAACAGTCGCCAGAACAGCTCCGCGCGGTGGTGCGTTTCGTAGTAGTCCGTGATGTCACGAACCTCCGCACGGACGCAGTGAGTGTCCGCCGTGGTCTGGCGCGACAGGTGGATCTGCGTCCAGATGAGTTCTCCGTCCGCCCGCTTGATCCGCCAGGTGAACTGCTGGGGGTCGCCTGTGACAGCCGTCCGGAGTCGCTGCCGAAAGTCGGTTTCAGAGTACGCGTACGTGTTCGCAGTGTACTCGGAGATAGCGTGCTCAGACAGTTCCTCCGCAGTGTAGCCGAGCATCGCCTCCAGGCGCTCGTTCGCGTCGAGAACCGTTCCAGTGTCGGGATCGTACAGCCCGATACCGACCTGCAGTGTGTCGTATTCAGATGGGAGTTCGGACGCTTGCTGGAGTGGCATACAATGGGTCACTCAACAGCACTGGCACACCTTTCTGTTACTATGATCGATATATAGCGGTCCCCAGTTCTGCGAACGTCGGCCAGTTCCCTGCCGGCCCGCCAGGGTTTTGCCCCGGACCGCCCAACCGGGCGACGATGGCACGACTGTCGTTCGAGGAGGGGACGATCCGCCTCTCGGAGGGACTGCCCGGCGATCTCCCCGACGTCGAGTACGACGCTCGCAGCGAGACCGGACGGGCACCGGCCTACCGCTACGCCGCCGTTCGGGCGGCCCTCGACGAGCGCGGCGTCGCCTACGAGGACGACGTGCTCGATCTGCCGACGCTGCCGCTCGAATCGACGTACGAACTCCGGGACTACCAGCAGGCGGCACTCGACGCCTGGCGAGACAGCGGCGATCGCGGCGTGCTCGAACTGCCGACCGGGAGCGGCAAGACCGTCGTCGGGATCGCGGCGATGGAGGCACTGGCGACGCCGACGCTGGTCGTCGTGCCAACGATCGATCTCCTCGATCAGTGGCAGTCGGAACTCGAACGAGAGTTCGACTGCGAGATCGGCCGTATGGGCGGGGGCGAGCAGCGCGTCGCGGACGTGACCGTCGCCACATACGACTCGGCGTACCTCCGGGCCGACGAACTGGGCGACCGCTTCGGACTCGTCGTCTTCGACGAGGTCCACCACCTCGGCGGCGAGGGGTACCGCGACATCGCCCGCCTGCTCGCCGCGCCGGCTCGTCTCGGGCTCACGGCGACCTTCGAGCGTCCGGACGGTGCCCACGAGGTCGTCGCGGAGCTGATCGGCGACCTCGCGTACCGGATCGCCGTCGACGAACTCGCTGGCGACCACCTCGCTGACTACGACATCAAGCGCATCGCGGTCGCACTGACCGAAAGCGAGCGAGCGACCTACGAGCGCCACCAGGAGACGTTTACCAGCTACCTCCAGCGATCCTCGATCACGATGCGGTCGGGCAGCGACTACCAGGAACTGGTCAAGCGGTCCGGCACCGATCCCGAGGCGCGCGAGGCCCTGCTGGCCAAGCAGCGCGCACGCGAAGTCATGATGAACGCCGACCGGAAGGTCGAGCGGCTCGCGACGATCCTCGATCGCCACCGCGACGACCGCGTGATCGTCTTCACGGCCCACACGGATCTGGTCTACCGGCTCTCCGAGCGGTTCCTGCTGCCGGCGATCACCCACGAGACGGGAGCCGACGAGCGCCGCGAAATCCTCGAACGGTTCCGCGAGGGCACGTACTCTCGCATCGTCACCGCCAACGTCCTCGACGAGGGGATCGACGTGCCCGACGCGAACGTCGCCGTCCTCCTCTCTGGCAGCGGCAGCGAGCGGGAGTTTACCCAGCGCCTCGGACGGATCCTGCGGCCGAAGCGAGATGGCGACAGAGCGATCCTCTACGAACTGATCAGCGAGGAGACGGCAGAGGAGAACGTCGCCGCCCGGCGTCGGTGAGCGACGCCGGCCTTTTGCCGATCGGTGCCCGACAGTCTGCCGTGCTCACGAAGGACCTGCTGCGTGTCTCGCGAGCGGGTGGGGGGTACTACCCACAGTTCGCCGACGACGCCGACGAACCGCTGGCCGCCCGCGTGATCGGCACCTACCAGGGCCACGTCGGCGAGGCCCGCGAGACACTCCAGACGGCGCTGACCGACCTCGAACGAGGGGCCGCCGACTTCAAGCTCGTCCGTGGGCTGGCGAAACTGGTCGAGCGCGAAGCCACCTTCGAGACCCGGACGGCGGTCCCACCGGCGCGAGCCCGCCGCGCCGCCTTCGAGGCCAGCGAGGCGGTCGGCGTCGTCTCCGAGGACGAGCGACGCGCGGCGATCGAACGAGCGGCCGACGGACTCGCCGTCGACGCCGCCGACATCGAGCACTCGCTGTACGCCGACCGAGAGTGTCGACAGGTTCTGACCGGCGTCGACACGCGCTGGGACCCCGCCGAACTGATCGCCCAGTACAACCTCTCGCTGGCACAGACGGCCCTGTTCGACGCGACCGAGGTCCGCCTCCGATCGAGCGATCCCCGGACGCTCGTCTCCGCGGTCAAGCGCCTCCGCCTCATGTACGAGATCGAAGCCACCGACGAGGGCCGAATCGTCGTCGTCACCGGCCCCGACCGGCTCTTCCAGCGAACGCGGCGCTACGGCACACGCTTTGCTCGGCTCCTGCGAACCGTCGCCGCCTCGGCCGCCGAGTGGACGCTCCGGGCGACGATCGACGACCGCGGCACCGAGCGCACCCTCCGGCTCACCCACGAAGACGTGTCGGTCCCCGCCGTCGAGCCGGTGACCGACGTCAGCTACGACAGCGGCGTCGAGGCCGACTTCGCCGCCCGCTTCGAAGCGCTGGATCTCGACTGGGAACTCACCCGAGAGCCGGAACCGCTGGCCGCCGGCTCCCGCGTCGCGATCCCCGACTTCGCCTTCGACTACGAGTACGCCGACTTCCGCGTGTTCTTCGAGATCATGGGGTTCTGGACGCCCGAGTACGTCGAGAAGAAACTGGCACAGCTGGCCGAGATCGACGACGTGGAGCTGCTCGTCGCCGTCGACGAGAGCCTCGCCGCCGACCAGCGGTCGGCCTCGAACCGGACCGAGTCCGGCGACGCTGCCGCGGAGATCGAGGCCCGCGACCACCGGGCGATCCCCTACTCGGGCACCGTCCGGATCAAGGACGTTCGCGACGCACTGCGGCGATACGAGTCGGAGCTGACGGCGGCAAACGCCGCGACGCTCCCCCAAGAACTCACGCCCGACGCCGACGTGCTCACGCTCGCTGAACTGGCCGCGGCACACGGCGTCAGCGAGGCCACTGTCGAAGACCGATCCGTTCCCGACCACGAGCGCGTCGGGCGGACGCTGGTCAGGCCCGCCGTGCTGTCGGCGGTCGACGACGAGATCGAGACCGGGATGTCGCTGTCGGCCGCCGAGACGATCCTCGACGAGTACGGGCTCGACGACGCCAGCGCCGTCCTGTCGGCGCTCGGATACCGGGTCGAGTGGGAGGGCCTGGACGGCGGGACGATCCGAAAGAAGTGAGGCGATCGTCCCCGGCGACAGTGTTGTGGGCCCTCAAGAATTCGTCTGAAACGCGTCTCGGGCAGCAGGTCCCAGATAGCGCCGCTCGCGCTTCAATCCCACAAGGGTCCGTCTGAAACACGTGGTAGGGACACGTGAGGGTCGTTTTCAGCGCTTCAATCCCACAAGGGTCCGTCTAAAACTCACGCTCAGACGAAAGGTCATTCCACGCCGGGAGCTTCAATCCCACAAGGGTCCGTCTGAAACTCGCATAGGCAGCAACAAAGGGACCTCCAATACAGCTTCAATCCCACAAGGGTCCGTCTGAAACCTGCACTATGCGGCTGCAATGGTGAGGAGTGCTGGCTTCAATCCCACAAGGGTCCGTCTGAAACGAAAAAATAGCCCCCCTACCGCTCCGCCCACGTCAGGCTTCAATCCCACAAGGGTCCGTCTGAAACTGGACCTCGACGGCTTCGATGCCGATCGCGCTGTCGCTTCAATCCCACAAGGGTCCGTCTGAAACGTGGCTACTTGACTGGTAGTCCAACAGGAAATTAGCTTCAATCCCACAAGGGTCCGTCTGAAACTCGACTCCGTGGATCGGTACCTGCACGACCTTCGAGCTTCAATCCCACAAGGGTCCGTCTGAAACTCGACTCCGTGGATCGGTACCTGCACGACCTTCGAGCTTCAATCCCACAAGGGTCCGTCTGAAACTATGTCAGATACTGCGACGGCGACGGTAGAGCTTGATGCTTCAATCCCACAAGGGTCCGTCTGAAACGCGAGAGGCCAGTGACGCCGTCGCACGCCGCTCCCTGCTTCAATCCCACAAGGGTCCGTCTGAAACGCCCTCTCCGACGCCGAAGCCCTCGGATGGATCGCTTCAATCCCACAAGGGTCCGTCTGAAACGGGTAAACTCGGTAGTCATCACCGAGTTGCGCATGCTTCAATCCCACAAGGGTCCGTCTGAAACCCGTCGTCGCGCAGGACCCGGTGACACTCGCGCAGGCTTCAATCCCACAAGGGTCCGTCTGAAACGCTACGACGAAGTTCCAACCGACTGAGGAGCTATCTGCTTCAATCCCACAAGGGTCCGTCTGAAACCGACGAGGTCCTCGAAAATCCCGGCGGGGAGGACGGCTTCAATCCCACAAGGGTCCGTCTGAAACGGGCGCGGGGCGGCACCTCGCTTTCCTCGTCGATCCAGCTTCAATCCCACAAGGGTCCGTCTGAAACTCGGCGAACAGCCCACCCAGTTCCGTCGCTTTCAGGCTTCAATCCCACAAGGGTCCGTCTGAAACCTGTATCTTCGTGCCGTTCTGCCCGAGGTGGTCGAAGCTTCAATCCCACAAGGGTCCGTCTGAAACTCCGCCAGCTGCCGTCGAGAGGTACAATCAACTGCCGCTTCAATCCCACAAGGGTCCGTCTGAAACTCAGCAAGCACTGACCACCACAACCGCATAGCCGGCTTCAATCCCACAAGGGTCCGTCTGAAACTATCAAGGCCCGTGACAGTGCCAGAGTAATCGCCGCTTCAATCCCACAAGGGTCCGTCTGAAACCATTGTGATCATCCGCGAGATGATGCCGCTGCGCTGGCTTCAATCCCACAAGGGTCCGTCTGAAACTCGACACCGAGGAGGTCGCCGTCTCCCCGCTCGTCAGCTTCAATCCCACAAGGGTCCGTCTGAAACCGATCGTGATCAGGATCGCGCCGGCTCCCGAGTCGGCGCTTCAATCCCACAAGGGTCCGTCTGAAACGCCGATGTCGACGGCGACCGCCGTGTCGGTGCCCGCGCTTCAATCCCACAAGGGTCCGTCTGAAACGATCAATGCCGCGGAGGGAGACGATGACTAACGGACGCTTCAATCCCACAAGGGTCCGTCTGAAACCGGTGTGATGGTCTGGGGCGACATCGACCTTACCGACGCTTCAATCCCACAAGGGTCCGTCTGAAACAGTTCCGTTCACCGACGAGTCGGTCGATCCGACCGCTTCAATCCCACAAGGGTCCGTCTGAAACGGGCACGGTTTCGATGAACCAACCGCTGTCATTCGGGCTTCAATCCCACAAGGGTCCGTCTGAAACCATGGCCGATTCAGCCACGTATACACCTCTATTCGCCGTTCACACTTCATCGTTTCCGTCGACCTCCGATAGCCCCCGAACCCCCGGGGGGTCGATGGAAGTGGGGGGTGTACTGCCGACAGTATTAGAGGAACTGGTCGTCTGCGGCGGGATCGTCACCGAACACGCTTCGGTCGACCAGCTTCTCCGAGGAGATCTGGTAGATGATCGTCGATTCCCCGGGTTTGAGCAGCTCGTCGACGCCAGAGCGGATCTTTTCGAGATCGCCCTCGGTTACGTCTCCTTCGAGGACGGAGTTCTGGACGTGGGTGAGATATCGGCGGAGGAACTTCAGCATCTTGTGTGTCCGGTCGGCTTCCATGTCGTAGACGACGACCACGTAGACCACGCGTCACCACCACCGTTGGAACGGGACGTACTCCTCGCCGGTCAGGAGGTGCTTTTTGAGCTTGTACGCCTCGACCCGGAGGAGATACTGATAGCTCACCTTCTTTCCCAGCTCCGGGTGCTCGATCGTCTCGTCGAGCGTCTCTTCGTACGCCTTCGAGTAGGTCTTCCGGCCGTGCTCGTTCAGCAGGCACGAGTTCATCTCGTCCTCGAAGTCGTCGCTGGTCAGCTGGCCGCGGTTGACGAGTCTGAAGATGACCCGATCCGCGAGCAACGGTTTGAACAGGTCGGCGATGTCCAGGGCCAGCGAGTACCGACGCTCGCCGGGCTCGTGGAGGAAGCTGACCGTCGGATCGAGTGCCGTCGCTCGGATGGCCGAGACGACGTTGGCGTAGACCAGAGAGTTGCCAAAGGAGATGAGGCTGTTGACCTCGTTGTTCGGCGGATCGTACTGGCGACCACCGAAGACGAACTCGTCGGGCAGGATCTCGTCGAAGGTCGAGTAGTACGCCTTTCGAGCGCGTGCTTCGACGCCCATCGTCTCGTCGACCGTCTCCATCCTGTCGAGTGACGACCGGGCTTCGGTCAGTTCTGCCAGCACGTCGTCGAAGTCGTATCCACGGCCGTCGTAGTACGTGACGTTCGCACGCATGTTGTGGATGCTGCCGTCGACGAACGCCTGGGCCAGTTCGAGTCGGTGGGCCGGATCGTCGTAGGCTCGGACCTGGTCGACGAGTGTCTGTCCGGACGTTTGGCCCCGCTTGGGCATGATCGACCCGGCGTAGTGATCGTGCCAGCCGAAGACGTGTACGGCGACGCCTTCCTGATTGAGAAAGGAGACGAAGCGGGTGTTGTACTCGATTTGACCGTGGAGGAAGATCGCCTCGGCGTTCTCGACCGGGAGGTATTTTTTCTCGCCGTCGTCGGTGATGACCCGTACCGTGTCGTCGTGGCGTTCGATGCGTCCGTCGGAAAAGACGTGGTAGTTGTCGTTCATGATCAACAGCTCCAGCAGAAGTCGTGATAGGCACAGGAGTCACAGACCGGCTTCTCCGCTGCCGGTGGTGGGGAGTCTGCGCTGACGACGTCGCGGATGCCACGGATCGCCGATTCGACTTCGGCGCTCGTCTCCGGCGTTAGCTCGACGGTCTCGCGGCGCTTTTCCGTGGGGTGTGCGAGCACGCCGGTCTTTTCGACGCCGGTGACCCGATCGAGGTACCAGAGGTAAAACAACAGCTGCAACCGGGCCGGTTCGGTCATCGACGAGGAGGGTTTGACCTCCAGAATCGCACCGCTGTCGAGCACGTCGATGGCGATGATGCCGTCGACGCGCACGTCCCGGCGCTTGTCGGCGTACGCCGAGTTGTCGACGTCGCTCCCGCGGACGATTGCCGGTGTGTCGCGATCGATCTCCACGTCGCGGCTGAGAAACCAGAGTTCCCGCTCACAGACGACGTAGTACTGGAACATCACGCCCGTGAGTCGGAAGGGCAACTCTTCGGTCTCGTCTCTGGCTGCGGCGAGAAACCGGTCGACGGGGTCGGTCGACGACTCGGTCATAGGAATCGGTCGTCGACGCTGGGCTCGTCCACGGCGAGGCCCTTCGCTGCGTCGAAGTACGAAGTGCCTTGCGCTCGCCTGAGCACACAGAGGTCAGTATCGCCGAGTGGTTCGAGATTTCGAACTGTCTCGGCCTCGGTCGAGTCCTGACTGTAGATCGGGAGCGAGACGGTGATATCTTTGGCTTCTTCGCGGTAGTCGTCGAACGCGTCGTAGTCAAATTCGTCGAGAGCGGCCACCATCGCATCGGCCAGCTCTCGATCGTCGTCCGTTCGGCAGACGACCACGTCCACGCTCTCGCGCTGGCCGATCAGTGAGAGACTCCCGAGTTCCGCTCCGTTTGCTTCGTCGACCCACTCGACGTACTGTGGGGAGCCCGGATTCCGGTCGGCGACGAGCCCGTAGTAGTGCGAGACGGCATCGCGAGTCATCGTCTGTTCGGCGACGGTTCCGTCGTCCGCACCGATCGCGTCGAGCGTCCTGGCAGTCAGTGAGATCGTACTGACGCCCTCGGAATCGTAGACCGCCTGTGCCGGGGTCGTTGTCGTGCCCGCCGGTGGTGCGAGCCACCAGACCGTCACCGTTCCGAGATCGCTCTCGAAGGACCGGTTACACCGACCCGCCGCCTGGACGACGCTGTCGATCGGTGCGATGTCGCGGTACACCCGATCGAAGCTGATGTCGACGCCGGCCTCGATGAGCTGTGTCGACACCGCCACGAGCGGCACGTCGCGCTCGGTGAGTCGCTTCGTGGCCTCGACGAGCGCGAGTCGGTCACGCGGACGAAGGCGAGTAGAGAGGTGGACGAGCGCCCGTTCGTTCGAACCGAGTGCCGATTCGACTCGTTCGACGAGCGCGTCCACGTCAGCCCCGTCGTCGAGTTCCCGTTCGAGACATCGGCCAACGTCGACGACCGCTTCGCGCTCCTCGATCACGTCTGTGAGCGCAGTCGCGCTGTCGATGGTGTTACAGACCGCGAGTGTCGACTCGGATCTACCGGTCTCGTCGAGGATCGTCCGGCCGGCGGTCTCGTAGTCCACGGTCGCGTCGGTGTCGTCGAACGCGAGCGCGGAGCCGTGAACGTCGTACTCGACCCGTTCGAAGTGGCCGAAGTATCGATCGACGTCGTCGACCAGTTCGAACGCATCGTCGAACAGGGCTTGCGATGTCGCCTCCCCGTCGGTTGCTCTCGGCTGGGTCGCCGTCATGGCGACGATCGTCGCGTCGTACTCCTCCGTGAGGATGGTCACGATCCGGCGGACCAGCTTCCACCACTGCATCGGCAGTGCCTGTGGTTCGTCCAGCACGATCACGGAATCGTACAGCGCCGGTAGTTTCATCGACTGGGTGTTGCACGGGCCGACGAGGCTCTCGAAGAGCTGGACGAACGTCGTGAGCGTCATCCCGGAGCGCCAGCTCTCGGCGACCATCTCCGCGAGCCGAGCGTGCTCGTCGGGGTCCTCGTCCGGATCTCCGAGCTTCGTCACCGTCTCCGCCAGGTGGTGGTGGATCGTCAACAGGTCGTCGCGAGCGTCGGTGTCGAACACGTCCGCGAGCTCGTCGGCCACCTGGTCGATGACGGAGGTAAAGGGCAGTGCGTAGACGACCCGTTCGCCCTCGTCGCGGAGCGCCAGGGCGGCACTGAGGCCGGTCAGCGTCTTCCCCATGCCGGTCGGTAGTGTCAGCGTCGCGATCGACGACTCCGAGTCGCGGAACCGGTCGACGCCGTCGAGTACGTCGTCTCTCGCCTCGCCGCGGAGCGTATCGAGAGCGTCGGCCTGACTGCCTTCGTCTGTGTCACCGCCCAGGTCGGCGATGTACTCCGAGAGGATACTGGCGTCCGGTTCGGACCCGTCGAGGTCGTCGTCCTCGATATCGGCAGCCACCGTTTTGTCGGCAAACACCAGTCCGCTCCAGAGCTGGAGGAGCAACTCGTAGAACGCCTCGGAGGGTGCCGAGCGGTCACTGCCAAAGCCGAACAGAGAGACGTGTTCGTGGACGGTGTCGAACACGGACTCGTCCTCGATGCCCTGGGCGAACTCCTCCCACGACCCGTTACCGTCGGTCACGTCGGCGACGAACGACTGCGCGAACTGCCGACGGTGGTCGTCGACGTTCCCGACCTGCTCGATCAGTATCCGCTGGCGCTCGTTGCTCGCCTCGCTCGTGTTCTCGAAGCGCGAAACGCCGTCGACGTACTCCTCGACATCGGGGAGCCGGCCGTGGTGTTTCGCGAGCGCGACGAGGGCCGCCAGACAGTCCTCGCTGTCGTATCCCAGCCGGTCGAGGACGTAGTATCCGAGATAGGCCCCCAGCAGGGAGTGGTTCGTCCGGTCGCTGGAGTCGCGCTCGCCGACCACGTACGCCTGGAACCACGTCGTCGCCTTCCCGAAGTCGTGACACCGTGCGACGACTGCCGTCATCTCGGGGAGTGGGTCGCCACCGATCGTCGTTGCGTCCGCCGAGACGACAGATTCGGCCCGCCCAGCCACGTCGTCGAGGTGATCGAGGAGTGGCGTCGCCTCGTCGCCGTCTGTGGCGGGATGAGAGATCGGCTCGGTCCCCATCAGGTGAACACCACGGTTCGGTCGTCGACCGAGTACGTCGACACGTCAGCGACCCTCAGCGCGCCACCGTCCGGGTTGTAGGCGTAGGAGACGAACGCACTGGTCGTCCGCCCGCCGTCGTCACGTTCCATGAACGCCGGTGTCTGCTCGATCTGGTACCGAGTCTCCGGATCGGGGACGATCGAGTCGACGGCCTCGGGGACGGTCGAGTCAATCGCGACCGTCTCACCGTCCGGTCCGTGCTCGATCGGGAACTCGCCGTGGTAGTCGATCGTCGCGAGGTACTCCGAGAGACCGAGGCTCGGGACGTAGTACGACTCGCCCGATTCGAGTAACGACCGGAGCCGGTCGTACCGCTCGTCATCGGCGAGCCACACGTCGATTCGATAGGCCGGCTCCACCAGGACCTCGTAGTTGTGCTGCTGTCGGGGCTTGGAGGGGTCCGGGAGCTTGATCGAGAGCTTTCCGCGCGGGTTCAGCGACGCCAGGTGCTCGTCAGCGGTCGAGAGCGTGTTCATCGGGAGCTTCATCGTCCGCAGTTCGCTCGTCGGTTCGATGGCGACGAGCGACTCGCCCGGAGCGAACAGGTCGTAGTAGCCGTCGCGTTCGATCCCCAGCATCGCGGCGATCAGGCCGGCGACGGTGGTCCGGGGAATGACCCGGTAGGTCTGTTTCACGATGTTGCCCTCGATGCGCCGGAAGTGGCCCCAGGGGCCGCTAACGGTAAACGACAGGCACGTCTCAGCGCCGTCGGGGAGCTCCGACGCGGTCGGTGCGTGCTCGGACACGGATCACTCCTCCGATGCGGTCGCCTCGGCGTGCTTGTAGACATCGATCTCGCGGACGGATTCGTCACCGACCGCCGACTTGAGCTCATCGTAGAGGAATTCGCGGTCGCCCGTCTCACCGTCGACGGAGAGTTCGAGGACGTCGCTGGCGACGACGTGGACGGTGTCGATCCGGTCGGACGCTCCGTCGAGTCGTTCGAGCAGCGCCGATACGTCGACACAGATGTCCCGGACGTTGCGAATTTCCTCGACGGGAGCGGATTCCGCCCTGTCGAGATCGATGTCCTGATCGAGCCCGCCGAGATGGAAGCTCTCGTCGGCGTACTCGACTCTGAGGTAGAGCCGGGGCTCCTGTCCGACCTTGCTCCGGCTGATCGTCTGATTCTTCAGCGCGCGCCAGCACAGCGTGTCCAGCCGCCGCACATCCTGGTCCCTCAGGAGCGTGTCCTCGGCTCCGTGTTCGTCGACGAGACCGTGGAACCCGATGAACGCGTACTGGATTCGGTGGTCGTCGAGATCGAACCCGCCCTGTGCCTTGTCGTCGCCGGTCGCGATGACGCTGGTGAGGCTGTTGTACTCCTCGTTTTCCATGACCCGGTGGAGCGACTTGCCGGGAGAGAACTGGACGGGGCCGGTGAAGTGGTCCGGGAGGTGGTCGACTTTCTCGTCGTCCATGTCGATGCTCATCGTCGCGCCGAAGTAGCGCACGTCGGCGCTGTTTTCGAGGAACTGACCGAAGACGGCGCTTTCGATGTTGTCTTCGTCCACGTCGTCGAGGTCGATGTCTTTGAGACGGTCTTCGAGGAGGTCCTCGCGGGTCGCCTGATCGCCGTCGTCTTCCTTGACGTTGCGAATGTAGACCCCGTGACCGTCGTCCTGTAGCTGATCGCGGAGGTAGCGCTTGAGGCGAACGTCGGTGACGATCGCCTGATCGGTGTGGGGGTCGATCCGCGGTCGGTTCGCGCCGCTCAACGGATTGCCGTTGGGGTTCGCGTCGACCGCGTCGTACGCGAAGACGATTTCGGATCTGTTCGAAACGGTGGGGGAGTGTTCACTCATTGGTCTCGGGGGATTCGTGGGTGGTTTCGTCGTCGGTGGCGTCGTCCTCGTTAGTCGATCGGTCGTTCATGCCGTAGGTCAGTCCCAGGGCGTAGTAGAAGCGCAAATCGTCGGTGCTGATCTCCCAGCCCGACGGATCGCTTTCGGCCATCGTCTCGACGATGGCGTTCGTGACTTCCTTGTACATCGTCGAATTGATCTCCGACCCTTTCTTGGCCATCTCACGGGAGTAGACCACGTCTTTGTCGATCACTTCCTGGGTAATGCGCTTGATCTTCGTCTTGGTCATCGACTTGATCGGGTACTGATCGATGACGGTCGTCGATCGATCGTGATACCCCTGCTGGTAGGTGCCGACCTGGCCGACGAGCGTGCCGAGCAGGAACGCGCCCTTCCGTTCGGGGTCGTCCAGTCCGTCCGTCTGTTCGATGAACGATTCGAGCTTCTCGGTGCGATCGAGGGCAGCAGTGCCGCCGTCGGTTCGCGCGTGTTCTGGTTCCATAGTGTCGTAATCGGGGCCGTCGAGTCGCGTCGGTTCGGTCTCGCTCGGATCCGTCGTCACGAGGCCGGCGTTTCCCAGCGCACACAGCTGTGCGAACTGGGAGGCGATCAGGAGTTCGGGGACCTCGTCACCGTCACGGTCGAGCAATCGCTCGACGTAGGCGCTGACCAGCTGGTTCCGCGGGACTGGATCGCCGGCAAGAATCGAGACGTGAACGTCGATTCGCTCGTCGTCGACCGTCGCGTCGGTGTCCTCGTCGGTGAACGGGAACGTCCTGTAGAGATAGGCACCCGACGCGACCATCTCTCGAAACTGCTGGTAGGTAGTGGGGTCCCACTCTTGGTGGGAAGGCATCGGCGGCGTTCGATCTCCGTTCCTGGCGTCGCCCTCGTCGAAGACCCAGCTACCGGTCACGTGCTCGTGTTGCTGGCCGACCTCGGTCGGGTAATGGATCCGACCGTTCAGCGTCTCGCCGTACACGTCGAAGCGGGACATCTGGTGTTTCATCACCGCCGCGACGTAAAACCGAAGTCGTCCCTCAGACGCCGCCTCGTGATCGCCGAACTCGTCGTAGAGCGCCTGAACCGGATTCATGTCGTCGTCCTGTGTGACTCTGTAGAGTGCCGCGTACAGATTGGCAGTCTCTTCGGGCGTCGGTCGCCCGAGGAAGTAGGGGAAGTAGTACACGTCGGCGTTGAACGTCCGGTAGGAACAGGCGTCGACGAACTCTTCGGCGTTCATCAGCGTGACCGCCCCGTCCTCGGAGATGGGATGGCTCCGCCAGGCCTCGTCGGGATCCAGTCCCGGGAACTTCTCCATCTGCTTGCCCAGGAAGTAGTTGAGCGGGTCCTCGGCGGTACCGACGGTTCGCGTCCGTTCGCCGCTGACGAGATCCGTCGCCTCGCCGGCAGAGTTCGTCGCCTGGCCCTTCGAGACGAGCTTCGAGAGCTTCCGCGCTCGCATCGCCTCGTTGAACACGGGAATCTCGCCGGGCCACTCGTACTCACCGTCCGCCGCCCGTCGCACCTGGACCGTCAGAAGCGCCGTCGTCGATCCGCCGAGTCCGGTCTGGACGGCCGCTCGAATCCTGTCGAGGGCGTCCTCGTCCTCGCCGACGGTCGCCAGCTCGCGGACGACATCACCGTCGGGGTGGTCGTCGGCGACGCTCTGGACCACGTCGTCGGTCGCCCACTTCGTCAGCCGCTCGCAGGCATACCGGGCCAGTTTCTCGGGATCGCTGTTGCGTCCCGAGCGGTGGGTGACGCTGTGGTCGATTCCTGCCGCGGCGCTGTACTTGCAGTGAGCGACCTTCGGGACGTGGTCGTCGGTATACTGGGTCACGTCGACCGGCTTCTCCGTATCGAGGGCCGGCTGCGAACCTGTGAGGTCCACCCGAACGACGATCACGCTCTCCTCTGTCCCGATCAGGTCGTTGGCCTGATCGGGCGTCAGATACGCCGCGTAGTCGCCGCCGCCGGCCGTCGCCAGCGTGTAGAGTCGCCCGTAGAGGTGCTGTATGTCCCGCAGCGACGAGATCGGTCGCTCCGGAAGCTTCGCCGCCAGTTCACCCTCGTACTCATCGTAGAACTCTTCGGGGCTAAGCATCGATTCGTTCCTCCGTTCCGGGCCGGCGACCGTCCTTCTCGGTGATGTTGACGAACCCGAAGCCAAGCGAGTTGCGCTCACCGATCCCCGTGTCCAGCGCCAGATTCAGGTGACGGCGGTGGTGGTCGTCGCGGACGGTGTAGTCGAATCGCCACTTGCTCAAGACCCACGTCTCGCGCTGGCCCTGCGTGACCGTCACCGGAATCGAAAACGTCTTTATCAGATCTGCGCCCTCGAACAGGTCGCCGTCGACCGCCGACGGCCCGGGCTGGTACTCCGGACAGAACAGTCCGTGTTTCTTGTCGAGGTTGTTCTCGATCTGGTTGCGGAACGGCTCCATCGTGTGCTCGGGCCGCCAGAACTCGGCCTCGTCGTGGTCGGTGTCGATGCCGTACTCCTCGAACCGCCACGGCGGAATCCGGACCAGGACCCCCGTCCCAGTCTCGATCGTCCCTGATGTGCCCGGTTCGCCCACGTCGGTCGCCAGCCCGTTGACTGACTCGACGCGGAAGGGCATCTCCCCGATGTTCAGTTCGCGGTCGAGTTTGAGGTCGGCCGCGACGTGGGCGAGTAACTCTTCGTGTGGCGAGGCGACGAGCAGCGTCTTCTCGTCACCCTCGCGCATGTCTCCCGGCGGAAACGGGTTCGAGTACGTGAACCCCTTCGGACGGTTCTCGTCGTGCAGCGAACCGTACGCCGTCCCGTCGAGAGCGTCCCACAACCGACCCCGGAGCTTGTGGTGATACGTCTCGTCGTAAGCCGCATCGGCACGTGCTTGCAGGTGGGCTATCACTCGCATTCGGTATCCTCCCTATCTGGTGTCATCTTGTGTCATTTCGATACTCACAACCGAACGGTTGCATATAAATGTAATTGTACTATGGACTAAGCGGCGAAAACACTGTAATCGCTGTGTTAGGAAGGGACTGGGCGGCGGGACGATCCGAAAGAAGTGAGTAAACCGGTCCGTTACAGCTCTCGCTGGCGACCCTTGGCGACCTGTGTCTTGAGTTCGCCGTAGGTGTACAGGCCGACGCCGAGGGGTTCGGTCGTCCCGGCGATGTCGTGGGTGACGATGAGGTAGCCCCAGTCGCCGTCCCACTCGATCTCCTGGTCTTCGCCCGCGACGAAGGCCCGTGCGGCGTCCCGGTCGAGGTGGAGGACGTTCTCGCTGGCCCGGTCGCCAAAGCGCTGGACGGCGTCGGTCGTCGGCTTCCAGAACTCCTGGCGAGTGCGCAGGAACGTCATGCCGAGCCCCTGGATGGGGACCGTGTCGGGTGCCTCGCCGCGGAACAGCCAGATCTTGCCGTTGCCTCGCTCCCAGAAGGTGTAGGGTTCGAACACCTCGCGGGGGATACCGAACCGCTCCGGCCAGTAGTCCAGGATCTCCTCACGGGTGGGCGCGTCGGGGTCCTCGCGGGCCGCGTCGTCGACCGGCACTCGGTCGAAGGTCACGTCGCCGTGGGTCATGCTGTGACCTCCAGTTTCGCGCAGAAGAACCCGCCGGTGTCGTTGTGGTGGGGGTAGATCCGGTGGGCCTGCCGTACGCTGTCGTCGTAGGACTCGCCCTGCCACTCGGTGACGCCGCTGGTCGAGTCGAGCGGGATCTCGAAGGGGACGAGTCGGCACGCCTCCGTTTCGAGCGCGTAGTCCAGCACCGCCTCGTTCTCCTCGGGCGCGAACGTACACGTCGAGTAGACGACGGTCCCGCCGGGCTTCGTGGTCTGGATCGCGCGCCGGAGCACGCCCTTCTGGACACCGGCGATGCCCTCGACGTGTTCGAGCGTCCACTCGTCGAGCGTGTCCGGGTTCTTGCGGACCGTCCCCTCGCACGAACAGGGCACGTCCACGAGCGCGCGGTCGTACTCCGCGGCGTCGTCGTCACCGAACGGCTTCAGCGAGTGGTTGCGGGCGTCCTCGTGGGTGACGGCGACGCTGGTGAGCCCGAGCTGTTCGGTGTTGGTCCGCAGCGCCGAGAGCCGGCCGAGGTTGGAGTCGGTCGCCACGACGACGCCGTCGTCCGCCTGTCGGGCCGCGATCTGTGAGGTCTTGCTCCCCGGCGCGGCACAGGCGTCCCAGATCCGCTCGCCGGGCTGTGGATCGAGGACGCGGGCGGGCACGGCCGAGACTTCCTCCTGGCCGTAGATCCAGCCGTGGAAGTACGGCCAGTTCGCCCCCGGCTGATCGTCGGGAAGCACCAGGAGGCCGTCGTGCCAGTCGGTCCGTTCGACGGTGATGCCCTCGTCTCGCAACGCCCGGATGGCCCGGTCGACGGTCGTCTTGAGCGTGTTGACTCGAACGACCGGCGGGAGCGGGCGCGCGCAGGCGTCGCGGAACGCCGAAAAATCATCGATCAGCGGTTCGTACCGCTCCAGAACGTCCATTGGCGGTGCGTATAGCGGTCGCACGCTTGTCTGTTTCGGAGTGGCGCGCTCGGATCGCGCCGGAGGGGTTCGCCGGACCGGCAGCTGCCCCCGACTGTTAACTCCACGGACGCGCTGGTTTCGACTATGGCTCACATTGCAGTCCACCGTGACGACCTCGAGCTGGAATCGCCGACGCTCGTCGAGGGGCTTCCGGGGGTCGGGCTGGTCGGCAAGATCGCGGCCGATCACCTGGTCGAGACCTTCGAGATGACCGAGTACGCCTCGATCCACTGCGACGGGCTTCCGGAGATCGCCGTCTACCGACAGGGCGACCAGCAGCTCAAGCCGCCGGTCAGGCTCTACGCCGACGCGGAGCGGGAGCTGCTCGTCCTCCAGAGCGACGCGCCGGTCTCGCCAAGCACCGCCGACGAGTTCGCTACCTGCCTGACGGGCTGGCTGGCCGACAACGACGTGACGCCGATCTACCTCAGCGGGATGCCGGCCAAACGCGAGGGGACGGCGTCGATGTACGGTGTCGGGACCGGCGACGGGAAGGCGCTGCTCTCTGGGGCCGACATCGGCGCGCCGACGATCGACGGCGCGGTCACGGGGCCGACCGGTGCCCTGCTCCACGTCGCACAGCGCCAGGGCCTCGACAGCGTCGGGCTCGTCGTCGAGGCAGACAAGCAGTTCCCCGATCCGGCGGCGGCCCGCGTCGTCCTGCAGGACGGCGTCCAGCCCCTCGCGGGCATCGACATCGACACCGAGGTCCTGGTCGAGCACGCCGAGGAGATCAGCGAGGCGAAGGCGGACTTGGCTGCGCAGATGCAGCAGGCGAACGACGAGTCCACGAGCGCGAAGCCGCTCGGGATGTTCCAGTGACGATGTCGACGACACGTACGGTCGGGCGGCTGTTGCTCGTCGCCGCTGTCACGATCGCGGTCGGCCTCGTCGGCTGGCTCGCGTTCTACGTCCTGCCGGGGAGCCTCGCAGACCTCCTCGGTGTGGTGTTCGTCGTCCTCGCGGTCGTGGCCGGCGTCAAGCTCGGGGGTTCGATCGCCGGCTCGCTCCTGCCCGGCTACAACGTCGCGGAGGTGGCCGTCGAAGGGCCGATCAGTCGCGACGGCGGCGGCTCGATCACCAGCCCTCCGGTCGGTGCGCGGGCCGAGGACATCGTCGAGCAGATCGAGCGCGCTGACGACGACAGCGCGGTCGACGCGCTGCTCGTCAAGCTGAACACGCCCGGCGGCGAGATCGTCCCCAGCGAGGACATCCGGCTGGCCGCCGAGCGCTTCGACGGCCCCACCGTCGGCTACGCGACGGACGTGTGTGCCTCCGGCGGGTACGACATCGCCGCCGGCTGTGACGAACTCTGGGCGCGCGAGGGGAGCATCGTCGGCTCCATCGGCGTCATCGGCTCGCGGGTCAACGCCAAAGAGCTGGCCGACCGGGTCGGACTCTCCTACGAACAGTTCACCGCGGGCGCGTTCAAAGACGCCGGGACCCCGCTCAAGGACTTCGAGCAGGAGGAACGCGAGTACCTCCAGTCGATCGTCGACGACTACTACGAGCAGTTCGTCGACACCGTCGCCGAGGGGCGGGAGCTGGACGCCGCCGAGATCCGAGAGACCGAGGCTCGGATCTTCCTCGGCAGCGAGGCCCACGAGCTGGGGCTGGTCGACGAGATCGGGACGCGACGGGACGTCGAGGCGAAACTGGAGGCGCAACTGGGCGAGCCGGTCACCGTCGAGGCGTTCGAGCCGTCTCGCGGGCTGGCCGGCAGGCTCCAGACCGGTGCCCAGACGGCCGCCTTCGCGCTCGGGGCCGGTGTCGCGAGCGCGTTCGACGGCGATCTCGACGGCCTCTCCTTCCGTCGGTAGGCCGTCGCCCTGGGGAGGATTTTTATTCGGGCGACGTGACCAGACACACGTGACGACGCTGGTGGTCTGTATCGATCGCGGGGGGACGTTTCCGCCAGACACATCGCTCCCGGTCGCCGGCTACGACGCCGTCGAGGGGCTCGTGACCGAGATCGGGCTCACGGACCCGGAAGACAGCCGCGTGAACACGATGCTGGAGGGGCTGCGGGTGAGCAACGACCTGGAAGCCGACGGCGACGACGCGATCGTCACGGTCGTCGGCGACCGGGGCGACGGCGTCAGCGCCGACCGGAGCGTCGCCAGACAGGTCGACGAGCTGGTCGAGGTCCACGATCCCGACTCCGCGGTCGTCGTCGTCGACAGCGCGGAGGACGAGCGGCTGGTCCCGATCATCGAGAGCCGCCTGCGCGTCGACGCGGTCGACCGCGTGGTCGTCCGGCAGGCCCGGGACATCGAATCGACGTACTACCTGCTCAAGCAGTTCCTCGCCGACGAGGAACTGCGAAAGACCGTCCTCGTCCCGCTGGGGATCGCACTGATCGCGCTCCCCTTGCTCTTGCTGGTCACGTCGCCCACCTTCGCCGTCGGGGCCATCGCGGCCGCCGTCGGCGCGTTCCTCATCTACAAGGGGCTGGGGATCGACGAGTACCTCTCGCGGCTCCCCGGCGAGATCCAGGAGGCCCTGTACTCCGGGCGCGTGTCGCTGGTCACCTACGTGGTCGCGGCCGGCCTGGCGCTGGTCGGCGTCTTCGTGGGTGCGCTGGGCGTGCGGTCGACCGGCGACCAGAGCGCGTTCATCCACGCCATGCGCTTCGCGTTCGACGGCGTGCCGTGGTTCACGGCGGCGGCGCTCGCGGCCGCCACCGGCCGGCTCATCGACGAACTCATGCAGCGCGATTCGATCCGCTCGGCGTACGTCAACCTCCCGTTCGGGACGATCGCCGTCGGACTGGTCGTCCGTGGGTTCTCCGAGTACTTCCTCGAACGGGCCGGGGCCATCGGCCAGTTCCAGATCGGACCGGCGACGATCGGCCCGGTGCTGATCGAGGCCGTCACGCTGGAGCGAGGG
>Ga0207754_100187_pt1 | contig 35047 bp, 36 predicted proteins | sample A23E1SouthBayCA_FD_187728 | JGI IMG/M metagenome (GOLD analysis project Ga0207754, IMG submission 187728) | Aerobic enrichment media microbial communities from Eden Landing Ponds, California, USA - A23 E1 (SPAdes) | ecosystem: Environmental > Aquatic > Marine > Unclassified | place: Emeryville...
TCGAGGAGGAGGACGACGATCTCGACGGTCTCGCGGACGACGATCTGTTCGACGACGTCATCGAGGACGACGACGAGGACCTCACGGCCGAGGCGGACGCGACCGAGTCGGAACCAGAACCGGAGCCGACCACGACGGCCGAACCCGAGCCGGAACCGGAGCCAGAGCCGACGACGACGGCGGAACCCGAACCAGAGCCAGAGCCGGAGCCCGAATCGGAACCGGAGCAGACGACGAACGCGTCGACAGCAGACGGCGGCAAGCCGTACCTCTCGGAGCTTCCTGGCGGCTTCGCCAGCGACCTGATCGTCGTCGAGTGGCTCGAATACCTCCTCGAACAGGCGAGCTACCGGGAAGCCGCACGCGCCATCGACTACTACGAGCGGATCGACTGGATCGACGAGGCCGTCGCCGACGACCTCCACGAGATCCTCCGTGGCTTCGACGAGTCCGGCGGTCAGGGCGGGCTGACGATCGACCACCACACGCGAAGTCTCCACTACATCAGTCAGCTCGACGAGGACAGCGGGGCCGACGCAGTGGCCCTGTCGAAGCTGGTTCGCGGAGGTGGTTCCGATGGGCTTCAGCGTTAGTGGCTCGGCGGCCATCGTCTTCGCCGGGATGTTCATCGCCTTCGGCATGTTCCACACGGCGACGACCAACGGCTTCGAGCGCGTCTCCGAGGCCCAAGAGGATCGGACCGACCGGACCCTGGCCCAGCAGAACACGGCCATCGACGTGACCAGCGCGACCTGGAACACCACCAGTCGGACGCTGACGGTTACAGTCAACAACACCGGTGCGGAGCCGCTGGCGGTCAGCGACGTCGACCTGCTGGCCAACAACAGCTACCAATCGGGGTACAACACGTCGGTCGACGGCGACCGTGACACCGATCTGTGGCTCTCACAGGAGCAGCTGACGATCACCGTGACGGCGATCAACGACAATCCGGGGCGCGTCAAGGTCGTCTCCGGAACGGGCGTCGCCGACACGGCGACGACGACGGAGGTGATCTGAGATGGCAGGCGTCTCTGCGTCTCACCTGATCATCTTCATCGCGAGCATGATGGTCGCCGCCAGCGTCGTCGGGGTGTTCACCGACAGCGTCGGCCAGCTCAGCGACGCCATCAGCGAGCAAGGCGTCGACGTGAGCTCCGACGTTCGCAGCGACATCGAGATCATCTCCGACAGCGGTAGCGACGCGATCTACAACGCCGACGGCAACGAGAACATCACGCTCCACGTCAAGAACACCGGAACGTTACAGTTACCGGCCAGGGCCGACCGGCTCGACATCTTCGTCGACGGTGCCTATCAGACGGACGCGGAGGTGACACTGGTGGGCGGAGCCGAGGTCTGGGGCGCTGGTGACGTGGTCCGCGTGGACATCTCGGAACCGCTCGATCCCGGCGACCACCGGGTGAAGATCGTCGTCAACGGCGACGAGGAGGTGTTCGAATTCCGAACATGAGTATCGCACGCAACGATCTGTACTCGCTGGGACTGGACGATCACGACCGACTGAACAAGGAGCTGGGCGGGGGAATCCCCCCGGGCAGTATCATCCTCGTCGAGGGCGACTACGGGGCGGGGAAGTCGGCCATGAGCCAGCGGTTCAGCTACGGCCTCTGTGAGGAGGACAACGACGTGACGATGCTGTCGACGGAGCTGACCGTCGGGAGCTTCCTCGACCAGATGCACTCGCTGTCGTACGACGTGGTCGATCACATCCTCGACGAGAACCTGCTGTTCTTGCACGCGGACATCGGCGACGGGAACACCTTCTCGGGCAACGAGGAGGAGCAAGACCGCAAGGAACTGCTCCGTCGGCTGATGGAAGCCGAGGTGATGTGGGAGTCGGACGTGATCATCATCGACACGTTCGACGCCATCCTGCGTAACGACCCGAAGTTCGAGGCACTGGTCCGCCAGAACGAGGAGCGACAGGCCGCCCTGGAGATCATCTCCTTCTTCCGGGACGTGATCTCTCGGGGCAAGTGCATCATGCTGACCGTCGACCCCTCGACGCTGGCCGAAGAAGCGATCGGTCCCTTCCGCGCGATCGCCGACGTGTTCATCGAACTGGAGATGGTCGAGGTCGGCAACGACGTGCGCCGGCAGGTCAGCGTCAAACGCTTCGCCGGGATGGGCGAACAGGTCGGTGACACCATCGGGTTCTCGGTGCGGTCGGGGACCGGCATCGTCATCGAATCCAGGAGTGTTGCCTAATGACAGACCACGGACGACCCAAACCATCCGACGAACTTCGACAAGTAGCGGCGCGACGACCACACCTGCGGGACCACTTGAAGAAGTTCAAGCAGATCACCGGCGAGTTCCCCGAGTTCATCGAGGAGGCCGACGACGACTACGAGTCCGACCGACCCAACGTCCTCTACCCCGTCGGTGGCCCGATCTTCTGTCACGTCTACGGCGACATCGGACAGGACATGAAGTACTACGCCATCGAGCCGGAACTCGACGAAGACGAGTCGGTCGTCTTCAGCAAAGTCCGGAACAAGCTCCTCCAGAAGTCCGTCAACAAGCCCGCGCCACAGAACGAAAACGAGTACGACGACCGGATCGAGGAACTGCTCCAGGAGTCGACCAAGATCCGCGACGAGGACGGCAACGACGGCGTCCTGACTCGCATCGCCAACCTCGGCAGCGTCGGACAGGTCGAGGTGACCGAGAGTACGTACGAGAACATCCTCTACCGGCTCAACCGCGACATCGTCGGCCTCGGACCGCTCGAACCGGTGATGCGTGACCCGGCAAACGAGGACATCCACGTCATCGGCCGTCAGGAGTGTCACGTCGACCACGAGGTCTACGGCATGCTCGAAACCACCGTCGAGTGGGAGTCCGAGGCGGCCTTCGACCAGTGGCTGCGAAACATGGGCGAGCGGATGGGCGATCCGGTCTCTGACTCCGACCCGATCGTCGACTCGACGCTGCCGGACGGGTCGCGTCTGAACCTGATCTACTCCGACGACGTGAGCGCGAAAGGGCCCTCGCTCACGATCCGCCAGGGGACCGAGACGCCGCTGTCGATCTTCCAGATTACCAAGTGGAACACGCTCAGCCCGGAGCTGTCGGCGTACCTCTGGCTCGCGCTGGAAAACGAGCAGACGGTTTTCGTCGTCGGGGAGACGGCGTCGGGGAAGACGACGACGCTGAACTCCATCATGTCGTTCATCCCACGCGACTCGAAGATCTACACCGCGGAGGACACCGCCGAGGTGCTGCCGCCCCACGACACCTGGCAGAAACTGCTCACGCGTGAGGGCGAAGACGAGGGCACCAGCGTCGACATGTTCGACCTCGTGGCGGCCGCGCTGCGTTCCCGCCCCGACTACATCATCGTGGGCGAGGTCCGTGGCGAGGAGGGTCGGATGGCGTTCCAGGCCGCACAGACCGGCCACCCCGTCATGCTGACGTTCCACGCCAGCGACATCGTCTCGATGATCCAGCGCTTTACCGGCGAACCGATCAACGTCCCGGAGACGTTCATGGACGTGGCAGACATCGCACTGTTCCAGAACCGCGTCAAGCAGGGCGACCAGGTGCTTCGCCGCGTCACCTCGGTCCAGGAGATCGAGGGCTACTCGAAGGAGATGGACGGCGTCGTCACCCGACAGGCGTTCAACTGGGACCCCGTCGAAGACGAGATCACCTTCCAGGCGATGAACAACTCCTACGTCCTCGAAGAGCAGATCGCGACGCTGCTTGGCTACGAGGACACCCGCGAGATCTACGGCGAACTGGAGTTCCGGGCCAACATCATCCGCCGGGCGATCCAGGAGAACATCGTCGGCTACCACGAAGTGAACCAACTGATCGAGGACTTCCAGCGTGACGGCGTGGAAGGACTCCCCTTCACGATCGCACGTCCCGACTGATGGGATCCAACGAAGCGGAGAACTCTCTGAACCTGACGCTGTCCGAGATCTTCGACGACCTGCTGGACGCGTACCGGCAGATGCACATCCCGCTGCAGCGGTACCTCCTTTTGATCTTGCTGCCGGCGATCGCCTTCTTCCTGCTGAGCGCTGTCGCCGCGCTGTTGCTCGATCTGCCGATGATGATTCGGGCCCCGATCCCGATGCTGGGGTTCCTGGCGATGAGCGCGGCGATCTTCTACCCCAAGATCCTGATCTCACAGCGTCGCAGCCAGCTCAACAACCGCTTTCACCTGCTGGTCACCCACATGACGGTGCTGGCGACGACGAAGATCGACCGCATGGAGGTGTTTCGGACGCTGGCCCAGGAAGAGGAGTACGGCGAACTGGCAAACGAGATGCACCGGATCGTCGAACTGGTCGACACCTGGAACCAGAGCCTCGACGACGCCTGCCGGCGACGTGCCAAGGAAGTCCCCTCGGCGGCGGTCTCTGACTTCCTCGACCGACTCGCGTACACGCTCGGTGCCGGCCAGTCGCTGGAGGACTACCTCCTCAGCGAACAGGAGCAGATCATCCAGAACTACACGACGGTGTACGAGGGGACGCTGGACAACCTCGAAGTGATGAAGGACCTCTACCTGTCGATGGTCCTCTCGATGACGTTCGCGCTCGTGTTCGCCGTCGTCCTACCGGTGCTGACCGGGACCGACCCGACGATGACCGTCAGCGCCGTCATCGTCATGTACATCTTCGTTCAGTCGGGGTTCTACCTCGCGATCCGCTCGATGGCCCCGTACGACCCCGTGTGGTTCCACCCCGAGGAGTACCCCTCCGAAGTCGAGAACCGCATCGAGAAGTCGACCTACGTCGGGGTCGCTCTCACCGCCGTCCTCGTCTTCATCTCGCTGGGCGGGATGTTCGGCGTCTCGCCGATCACGATGGATGACCTTCTCTTTTTCCTGGACAGCGTTCCCCTCTCGATGTACGCCGTCGTCCCGATCACGCCGCTCCTGATCCCCGGCATCGTCATCCGACAGGAAGAACAGCAGGTCAAGGGCCGCGACGATCAGTTCCCGAGTTTCATCCGCGCGCTCGGCGCGACCGAAGGCGCGAAGCAGTCGACCACGTCGATGGTCCTGCGGACGCTCCGCAAGAAGGACTTCGGCGCGCTGTCGCCCAACGTCGACGACCTCTACAAGCGGCTCAACATGCGCATCGAGCCCGCCGAGGCCTGGCGCTACTTCACCGCCGACTGTCGGTCCTACCTGATTCAGACGTTCTCGGAGATGTATCTCATCGGCCGCGAGATGGGTGGCTCGCCGAAACTGCTGGGCGAACTCATCGCGGCCAACATGAACGAGATCCAGGCGCTGCGCACCCAGCGCAACCAGGCCGCCACGACGCTGATCGGCCTGCTGTACGGTATCACCGCGGCCTCGACGTTCGCGTTCTTCATCGGCCTGCAGGTCGTCAACATCCTCTCGTCGATGTCGCTGAACCTCTCCTCGAACGCCGGGTTCGACGCCAGCACGCTCATCAACACCGGCGTCTACAACATCCCGCTGATCGAGTTCCTGCTGATCATCATCATCATGTTCGGCGCGATGCTGTCGGCGCTGATGGTCCGGACGGTCGACGGCGGCCACAAGGGCAACACCTACATGCACTTCGTCCTGCTCGCCTGGATCGGCAGCGTCACCTCGATCGCCACCAAGTGGCTGGTGACGCAGTTTATCGGCATCTAAATTTTTACTTCGGGGGGTGTCCTCGCTACGCTGCGGGCACCCCCACTCGCAAAAATTTAGTACAAAAACACCTCCGAGTCGCGGCTTCGCCGCGCTCGGAGTGAACCGGGCGACCTGCCGGGTCCTTCGGACCGCTCGGTCGCCCGGATGCTTATACTGCCGGCTGTCACTTCGTGAAGATCTTCGCCACCCCGGGGTGGCGAAATCGTTCACAGATGTACAGCCGGTAGTATCACTTCAGCTCCTACTGTGGCTGCCCTCCGCATCAGTCCTCGGCCGACGAGCCGTCTGTTCCCGACTCGCTCTCGCGACGCTCCCGCGCCTCCCGCCGCTGGACCGCTTCGAACGACACCGCGTCGAAGTACCCCCGCAGGGCCAGCGTCGTTCCGATGTACGACGCGACGACGAGGCCGAGGAAGCCAAAGACGAGTCCGAGTTCCATACACAGTGGTGCCAGCGGTGACACAAAAGGTGCTGTCGTTTCCGGACGCGAGCCGCGAGGCTTTTCCCCGCAAGCGGTCACACACCGTGTATGAGCAAGCGCACCGAGTTTCTGGCGGGCGAGCGCGTCGAGGACGTGGCCTTCTTCCTCCACGAGGACGCGGTCGGCAACGCCGACGCCCTCGCGGACTACGCCGAACAGGTCGAGGACGGGATGGTGCTGGTCATCGACGGCGATCAGGGACGGAGTGCCTTCCAGTCGGCGACGGGGATCGACCCGATGGGGCTGGCCCGCGAGGCGATGGCCACCGACGGCGAGATCGCCGACGACCTGACCGGCGGCGTCTGCCCGAAGGAGGACGAAGAGCCCGACCAGAACCACACCGCCAAGTTCGTCTTCGCCTTCGCCGAAGCACAGAACGAGGAGGTCGGTGGCATCTACGAGGATGGCGACGTGATCCACGCCTACGCGGTCTGTCCCTGCGGCGAGAAGTACTCCGAGAAGTGGGTCGTCGGCGAGTAGCGCCGTCCTACTGCTGGTCGCGCGTTTCGAGCAATATCGGCTCTGCGAGCCGCGCCGCGAGCGCCTTCGGGAGCCCGGTGAGGGCACTGCCCTCGTGTGTGTACGGCGTTCCGACCGACGCTCGCGTGACACCGTGCCGGAGGTGCTGGACGCCGTCTGCGAGGAACCACCCGCCCAGAACTGCGCCGGTAGCGACGAGCCACAACGGTGTCGTCGGGGCGGCGGCGTAGGCAGTTCCGGCGAGGACGAGCAGGCCGTATAAGGCGTTGTCGGCGTAGTCGCCGACGGCGTTCTCTGCGATGTCGGTCAGGAGCCGGAGCACCAGAAATCCGGCACCGCCAGCAACTGCGTATCCGAACGATCCGTCGAAGACGTACAGCGTCGTGCCGACGATGACAGCGGTCACGAACTCGTAGGAAATATCGCGACGGTCCGGGAGCCACGTGGGGAGGGCAGGCGACATGCTATCGTCGGTCCGTTCGCCGGTCGCTTCAAACTAACCGTTGTCGGCGTCGTTTTACTCGTCGTACGCTACTCTTCAGCCGCTTCAGGCTCCTCGGGCAGTCGCTTGAACGCGTCGACGATGGCCTGCTTCGCCACCGCTCCCCGCGTACTCCAGTGGTTGGCGTCCATCTTTTTCCGCTTCGGGTTCGCTCGCTCCGCTCGCGACCACTCGCGCAAAAACATGGGTGAAAAAGCCGGCCCTCGCTTTGCTCGGTCCGGAGAAACCGCTCGCGTCGCTCGCGGCACGCTACTCTTCAGCCGCTTCGGGCTCCTCGGGCAGCCGCTTGAACGCGTCGACGATGGCCTGCTTCGCCACGGCACCCCGCGTACTCCAGTGGTGGGCGTAGTCGAGCATGTCCTCGTACACGTCGGGCTTGCACCCCGCGGCACGGGGGTGGCCGCCGCCGTTGACCTGGGCGGCGACCTCGTGGCAGCGTTCGAAGGTCTCGGTGCCGCGGATCGAGGCGGAGCCGGCGGGCTTGACGATGACGGCGGCGTCGGCCCCCTGTTCTCGCAGTTCTTCGGCGACCTCGTTCTGAGAGCAGCGGCCGTAGGTGACGCCGACCGTCCACTCGCCCACGTCGCGCAGCTGGGCGCGCTCGACGGCCTTCTCGATGAGGGCCTCTTTCTCGACGCGTTTCTCGGCGAGGTAGTCGTGCCACTCCGGCGAGAGGTCCGGACCGTGTTCGAGGACGACCTCGATGTACTCCTCGGGTTCGAGCCAGTAAGAGAGGTCCGCGAGGTCGTCGCTGCGCTCGTCGTCGCGGATCCAGAGGTCGTGGTCTCGCGTGACGGCGGCCAGTTCGGCGAAGCGGTCGTCGAAGTCGGACTCCAGCTGTGCGAGGGCCACGTCGGCGGTACAGACCTCGTCGGAGTCGCCGACGGTGCGTTCGACGCCGCTGTCGTCGACCGCCGCGCCGAGGTCGTCGTCCCACTGGTGGTGATCGTACCAGCGCACGTCGTCGACGCGAGCGGTCAGGTCGTCGAGGGCGGCGATGTCGCTCTCGCTGTCGGGACAGAGATCACAGATCACCAGCGTGGCGTCGGCCTCGACGTACTCGGCGGCCCAGGACAGCGCCTCGTCGAGTTCGTGGGGCCCGGCCGGGACCAGCGATCCCTCGCCCAGCGCCTCGCGAACGAGCGCGACGCAGGCCAGCCCGTCGGCGTCGGGGTCGGCGATGACGACGACCTCCGAGGACGCCATCCGCTCGGCGGCCTCGCGTTCCTGCTCTTCCTCTTCGATCGAGTCCGGGAGGAAGAACCCCTCCCCCGGGAGGATCGATTTCCGTTCCAGCGAGAGCCGCTCGTCGTCGATGAGCCAGTCGTCCATACCGCGTTCAGCAACTGCTGGCCAATGAAGGGTCCGGTTCGTGAAACGTCGCGGTCTCCGGCACACGGAACGTCGTAGACTCCGGATCGACCCCACACTGCCGTGCGGTCGAACGAGCACGCGGCGCAGCGTTCGGTTTCAACGAGGGTACCACACCGCCGATCCGGGCGTGTGATGGACGAACGCGTCGTCCTCCAGCAGTTGGGGATCGATCCAGCGAAAGCGGACGTTACCCGTGTAGCGGAACGGTTCCGAGAGATCGTCGAGGACCACTCGAGCACGCTGGCCGGCGGTAAACGACGATCTTGTCTCGCTGTTCCGGGGAGTGAACACGGTGTTGGCGGCGTTCTCCGTGGCGTCGCTCACGTTCTGAACGCGCAGCGCGTCGGTCGTCTGGCCGCTGGGACCCACGTCAGTGAACCGCTGATCGAAGTGAGCGACCGTCTCGACGCGGTCGGTACGGTACGGACCACTCGGCCCGCCGCGACGCCCCGCGACGATCGTCGCCTCGATGTCGACGAACACTGGCGTCGGATCGCCACCCGGTGCAACGAGAACCCGATCGCGACGGTCGAACTCGCCGCCGCCGTTGTACCCCCGGACGCGTGCGGTTCCCAGTCTTCGGACGTTCTCCGGGAGCGGGACGTGTTCGATCGGCACCGTACGCTCGTAGCTCGGCGGCTGGCGGAGTTCGCCGAGCGCCCACGGGAGGTCGTCGGGATAGTCGGCCGTGACGAAGACGTGTGTATCGAGCGCGCCAGACGACGGCACCACGCCGGCAACGTCGGTCCGGGAGTTCCACCCGTTGCTGGCGAACCCGTAAGGGCGGTCGGCACCGTCACAGATCGCCAGCAGTGTTCCCAGTGCGTCGTCGCCGGCGACGGCGACCGGCACGTCGGCGGCGAGGGTCTCGATCGCGGCGTCGACACTCCCGTCGACGGCGGGGTACACGGCGAGGTCGGCGTCGGTCGGATCGGAAACCGTCTCGACGGTCGTCGACGGCGGGAGCGACACGTCGTCGCCGACCCACAGCGTCGCCGTCGAGAGGCCGGTGACGCCGGGCCGTCCGAGCGACGCCCGGTCGTCGGTGAGTGACTGACAGCCGGCGACGGCACCGACCGTGCCGGTCGCGACTGTCGCGAGGAGTGCTCTGCGAGTTGTGGAAGGCATCCGGTCTACAGTTCCGTCGCCGCTTCTTCGAGCTGTCTGACGGTCAGCACGGGCATTTCGGCGTGGCGGACGACCCCCTCGGCGACGCTGCCCAGCAGGTAGCCGTGTTCGCCGTGGCGGCCCCGGGTCCCGGTCGCGATCACGTCGGCGTCGATCTCTTCGGCGTAGTGGCAGATCTCCTTGGCCGGATCGCCCTCTCGAACGGCCGTGACGACGGTGTCCTCCTCGTCGGGATCGACCGTCTCGGCGGTTTCACGGACGAACGTCAGCGCCTTGCCGCCAGTGGTCGCGAGCGCCTGCTCGAAGTCCTGTCGGACGGCCTCCGGAGAGCCGGCGACCTCTCCCGAGTCGACGACGTACAGCGCGTGGACGATCGCGTCGAACTGGCCGGCGAGGTCGAGCGCGGCGGTGACGGCCCGCTCGGCCGTTGCGGAGCCGTCCGTCGCGATGACGACGGTGTCGAACATACCTCTACTACCGCGGGGGGCGTCAAAAAGCCGCGGGCTTTTTGCTGGTCCGGTGGCACCTGTCGATATGGACATCGACCTCGTGCTCGCGCCGGTGGACGGCTCCAACCAGTCCGAGGCGGCCGTCGAGTACGCGCTGGCGATCGCCGACGCCTACGACGCCGAGATCCACCTGCTGTTCGTCCTCGACGAGACGCTGATCCGCGCGATCGAGGCAGACGAGGTCGACGCCGACGCGATCGCCGACCAGCATCAGGCCTTCGCCGCGGAGATGCAGTCACGGCTCGAGGAACGCGGCCACGACGCCGGGCTGAACCACTCGACTGCCGCCGGCTTCTCGCCGACGCGGCTCCGCCAGTCGCCCGGGAGCGTGATCCTCGACGTGGCAGAAGACCTCGACGCCGACTTCATCGTCGTCCCCCGCGAGCCGGGCAGTGAGGATTCTGTCGACGCGATCGGCCGCGCCGCGCTGTACGTCATCGAGTACGCCAGCCAACCCGTGCTCTCGGTCTAGAGTAAGTCAAGCGAGCCGGATCGCCATCTCTCCCGACCCGGCGTGGGTCAAGCGAGCCGGATCGACATCTCTCCCGACCCGGCGTGGGTCAAGCGAGCCGGATCGACATCTCTTGCTCGAAACGCTCGCTGTTCGACGTCTCGAAGCCGACCTTCCGGTAGAGCGCGATCGCGGGGTCGTTCCACCGTTCGACGGTGAGCCAGACCTGCTCGATCCCCTCGGACTGGCCGTGGCCCAGCAGCGTCTCGACGAGTTCGGTCCCGATTCCCGCACCCTGGTACGCCGAGAGGACGAAAATCGCAAGCTCGTATCCGTCGTCCTCGTCGGGGACCAGCGTTGCGTGACCGATCAGATCGCCCTCGTGGCTCGCGACGACGTTGTACCGGTCCGTATCGAGGATGTTCTCCAGCCACCGCTCGATGGCCGTCTCGCGGGCCGGCGGGATGCCCTGGGCGCGGTCGGCGGGATCGAACTGCTTGTACATCTCGATCAGCGCCGTCCGGTCGGTCCCGTCTGCACACCGTAACTGGATCGATCGGTCCTCGCTGTCGGTCACCTGGCGCGGCGGTGCCGGGAACGTGCCGGCCGGCTCGTCTGGATAGCGCCGCGTCATCGGATCAGCGTCACTGGGGTCTGTGCGTTCAACAGAACGAACTCGGCGATCGAACCGAGCTGGATCTTGCCAAGCGTCGACCGCTCGCCGCTGCCGAGGACGATCCGGTCGAACCCCTCGCTCTCGGCGACGTCGACGAGTCGACTGCCCGGATCGCCGCTGAGCCGTCGGATCTCGGCCTCGAAGCCGGTCTCGTCGAGTCGCTCGCGGACCCGCTCCTGGACTTCGTCTTCGCCCGCGTCTGTCTCGTGGCCGTCGAAGACGGCGACGGTCACCTCGTCGCCGGCCTCGCGTGCGCGTTCGATCGTCTCGTCGAGGGCCTGATAGGAGAGATCGCTGCCCCCGACACCGAGTAGGACGTGCATAGGCGGGCCAATGCGGGCACTCGTGAAAAAGCCACCTCCCCGCGATGGCGGTGTCTGGCTCGGCTCCGCGCCGCCCGGACGGACGCCGGCAGACTTTTTCACCGCCGGAACAGAGGGTGGGGCATGACAGACGGCGCGTCCCCCGACGAGACCGACGAACAACGCTCACGAGCCGGGCCGTCGTCGACCCAGTCGGACCCGGACGAGGACGAACCCGCCGACGAGTCTCTCGACGCTGCCGACGGCGTCTCCGACGAGCCGGACGTTCCGGCCGACGTACGCAAGTACGACCGCTTCAAGAAAATCGACGGCGGGACCTACGACCGGGCCAACGAGTTTCTGCGGGAACGGACCTACGTCACCGCCCGCGAGTGGGCGATTGCCCGCCTCTGTGCGGACTTCCGGACCGAGACCGGCGTCGAGATGACCAAAATCGGCGAGAACCTCCCCGAACTGGTCCCGTTCATGACCGACACCTACTCGCCACAGGCCGTCAACCAGGCCCGCGCCTCCTTCGAGGAGAAGGTCCGCAAGGCCGGCGCGACCTTCCTCTACGGCGCGATGTGTGACTTCTTCACGGCCGAGGAACTGGACGACGTGATGTACGAGGCCACGGAGGTCGCGAAGTTCCTGCTGGAGGTCGAGGGCGTCGAGCTGAGCGTCGAGGAGGAACTGGAAACCGAGGACCAGATCTCGGAGGTAATGCGCGACGTTCGGGAACACTCCACGGCCTTGCGCCACGACGAGTGTCCTCACTGCGGTCACGATCTCGACGGCGAGGAGTAGCCGACGACGCTTTTGGTCGATCCGGTCGCTCTCGGCCGAGCCCGTCAGCACGCTCCTCCTGTTGGACTGCCTCGTCGGGCTGATACTGCCGGCTGTCAGTTCGTGAAATCTTCGCCACCCCGGGTGGCGAGATCGTTCACAGATGTACAGCCGGTCGTATGAGTATCCTGTGCTCTCGCGTGTCTACGGCGTCGTCCGGTCCCCGAGCGGCGACTCGAACGAGCACGCGAACGCGGGGTCTGATCAGCGAACGTTCTCGCCCTGCTGGTCCCAGAAGGTGTCTTCTGCGCTGTCGTAGACGACGGTGCCACGGACCATCGTCCACTTCGGGAAGACGCCCTCGAAGCCCTCGAACGGCGTCCACTCGCAGTTCGAGTGGAGCCCCTCGCCGGTGATCTCGCGCACGTCGTCGGTGTCGACCAGCACGAGGTCGGCGTCGTTGCCCGCTTCGATCCGGCCCTTGTCAGGCAGGTCGAACACGTCGGCGGGATTCGCGGCGACGAGATCCCGGACGCGCTCGTAGGTCAGATCGCCGGTGCGGGCCTCGGCCAGCAAGAGCGGGAGCATCGTCTCGACGCCGGGCACCCCGGAGGGGGCGTCCCAGATCGAGGCGTCCTTCTCTTCGCGGGTGTGGGGCGCGTGGTCCGTCGCGATCATGTCGACGGTGCCGTCGACGACGCGATCGTACACCGCTCGGCGGCGTTTCTCGCTGCGCAGCGGCGGGTTCATCCGGCCGTGCGTGCCCAGCTCGTCGAGGTCCGACCGCGAGAGCAGGAGGTGATGGGGCGTGACCTCGGTCGTCATCCCGGCCTCGCTGGCGGTGTCGATCCCCTCCGGCGTGGAGGTGTGGGCGATGTGGATCCGGGCGTCGTGTTCGGTCGCGACCTCGCAGGCCCGCTCGACGGCGGCGGCTTCCGCGCGGGCGGTGCGGAACGCGCTCCAGGCGTCGGCGTCGTCGCGATCTCTCGCCGCCCGGTTGAACAGCGAGGCGTCCTCGGCGTGGACGGTGACGGTCACGTCCCGCTGGGCCGCCGCGACCAGTGCGTCCTCGAACAGGTCGGCGTCGATCCCCATGTCGCCGGTCGAGTCCGCGAGGAAGACCTCCCCGAGTGCGAACAGGGGCCGCTCCAGCAGTTCCGCGGGTTCCCAGTCGTCCGTGACGCCGCCGTTGATGCCGAAGTCGACGAGCGACTCGCCGGCAAGTTCGACCTTCTGATCGAAGGCGGCCCCGTCGACCGTCGGCGGCTCCGTGTTCGGCTGGTCGACGACGGTCGTGACGCCGCCGGCCGCGGCCGACCGCGAACCGCTGGCCCAGGTCTCCTTGTGGCCGTAGCCTGGCTGTCGGAAGTGGACGTGGGCGTCGATCGCTCCGGGCAAGAGCAGTCTGTCCGCCGCGTCGACGGTGTCCTCGTCGGCCGGGTCGAGATCCTCGCCCACGGCGTCGATCGTCTCTCCGCGGACGCGCACGTCCCGAGTCCGTCCGTCCGCGAGCGTCGCGTTCCGAATGAGCATACCCACTCTGCGCTGTGGCCGTCCCTAAGTGTCTCGGAGTCCGCTCGCTGGGTCCACGCGCTCGACGGTGGTGTCGTGGCCGTCCGCGAACGTCTCGACGACGGCGTCGATCACCGTGGCCGGCTCGCTCGGTCCGCCTGCACGGGCGACGCTGCCGACGCTGTCCGGATCGAACGCCACGTCGAGCGCGTCGTAGACCGGCGCGAGCACGTCGGCGACCTCGCGGTGGTCGGCGACGAGGACGATCGCCGCGACGACGGCGACGCGCTGGCGGACCCGCTGGGCGATGCCGACGACCTTCCCCGCCGCTTGCAGGGAGTGAGAGCCGGGACAGAACGATTCCGGCGGCTCTCCTTCGCTGGCGTCGACGCCGAGCGTGTCGAGGGCCTCCCGGAACCGGTCGCTGGCGGCGGCGTACCGCTGTCGAATGCCGGTCCGTTCGTCGGTGATCGGTCTCGCGAACGCGACGGCGACGGTCTGACCGGTGTACGCGACCGCTCGCCCGCCGACCGCGCGTTCGAGGACTGCGTACCCCCGCTCGCGGGCGATGCGGCGGGCGCGCTCGTACCCGTCCTCGCGGGCGTCACGGCGGCCGAACGCGACCTGTCTGTGGGGCTGCCAGACGCGCAGCGCCGGCTCTTCGCTCTCGGCGACGGCTTCGGTCAGTCGGCGCGTTCGCTCGTGGTCGCTCTCGTGGTCGGCGGCCCGCCCACGCAGTACGCGCATACCGATCAGAGGGGCTGGACGGAAATAACTCTCCGGGCGCTGGCGAGCAGGCGACACTCACTGCTCGCGGCGGGCCGTGTCGCGCTCTCGCTGCACCCGCCGCGGCGGCGCTTAGATCACGGGCAGCGCTGGCTCGCCTTCCCACTTCAACCTCGGCGACAGACACATGTCGATCCCGGCCAACTGGCTGGTGATGGTCGTCACGCTGTCGTCGGACGTGCTCGCGCGGTACCACCGCTTCTCGCTGTACAACTCCCCGTTCGTGGCCCACGACGACGGCCGCGCGATCGATCTCTACCCCTCCGGCGCGGTCGCACCGTCGCCGGTCGCGGGCACCGTCGTCGAGACGAAGCAGGTGCGCGCGCCGCCCCAGCCCTACGCCGCCGAGCACGACTACCTCCTCCTGATCGACACGGGCGAGTTGATGGCTCGCCTGCTGCACGTGGAGCCGTCCGTCGCGCCCGGCGACGAGGTTGGCGTCGGCGATCCGCTCGGCGAGACGGTGCGAGCGGGCTTTTTCGCGCCGTGGGTGCCCGATCACGTCCACCTGGAGTACCGCGACCACGAGGCCAACCCCTATCGGGCAGACGGTTCAGAGCCACTCGCCGTCGCCGTCGAGATCGAGCCACTCCCCTGGGACGGCACCGGCACCGTCGTCGACACGGGGGCGACGTGGGCTCGACTCGACGCACCGGCCCACCCAGCGCCCGGCGAGCGGTTCGTCGGGCTGGCCAACGACGGCTCCGAGGACGGGACGGCGGGCGTCGTCGACGGGGGCCTGGCCCACTACGACGCGGGCGGACTGCTCGGGTCCGCGCCGTTTGCGGACACCCAGACGGCGGTCTCCGTGGCCGGCGCGCGGGTCGGGATTGCGACCGGCCGAACGGTCGCGTGGGACGACGTGACGGTGCTTGCCAACGGCGACCCGATCACCGGGCTGGCGCTGTTCTGTGCCCGCGACCGGTTCGGCGTCAAACTCGTCGGCGACGTCGTCGACCTCCGAGAGGGCGAGGACGTGACCGTCGCGTTCCGGTGATCACGCGAAGGAGATCTCGCCGCGCTCGGTCACCTCGCCGAACAGCCAGTCTGCGTGCTCCAGTGCGTACTCGCGGTGGTCGTCCTCGATCGCGCCGATGGCGTCTTCGACCAGTACCGGGTGGAAGTCGCGCAGGCCGGCGCTGGAGGCCGTGTGCAACACGCAGACGTTCGCGAGCGTCCCACAGATGACGAGATCGTCGATCCCGTGAGCGTCGAGCCACCCCTCAAGCTGGGTCTCGTAGAATGCGTCGTAGGTGTGTTTGACGACGACGAGGTCGTCTTCGACGGGTTCGAGCTGTTCGACCAGCCGTGTCTCCCAGGACCCCTCGACGACGTGCTCGCCCCAGCGGTCGAACTCGTCGTAGTAGTGTGCGTCTTCGAACTGTTCGGGCGGGTGTACGTCGCGGGTGAAGACGACGCTGGCACCGGCCTCGCGTGCGCGCTCGACCAGCTCGCGGCAGGGCTCGATGGCCGCCTCGCTGTCGGGCGCGTACAGCGCCCCGTCCGGGTGACAGAAGCCGTTTTGCATGTCGACGACGACGAGTGCGGTTCGCGCTGGTTCGAACTCCATGGCGAGAGCTACGACCGGCCGGCCCAAAGCGTTGTGGCCCGTACTGCGCGTCATTTTTCACGCCGCGGCCCCTGCTTCCGGTACATGTATCGCGCCGCCCTGCTCGCTGCGCTGCTCGTTCTGGCCGGCTGTCAGGCTCCGTCGGCCGGCCCGTCGGCGGCGTCCCCCGTCAACGAGACGACGGGGACCGACGCTCCCGAGCCGACGGCCACGCCCGCCTCTGCGGACGCTGCGGACGCTTTGCCCGATCCCGAGACCGACCGGCTCGGCTGGGAGAACGGCTACTGGCACAACGAATCGCTGGCCGTGACCAACAGCGACGGCCTCAACGAGAGCGAACGAGAGGCCGTCGTCGCCCGCTCGATGGCCCGCGTCGAGTGGGTCCGAGAACGCGAGTTCGACGAGACGGTCCCGGTCAGCGTGATCGACCGGTCGACGTACCAGAACCGCTCTACCGCCGCGGCGAACGGGACGAGCGCGCGCTTCGACAACGGCAAGTTCGAGGCGCTGTTCCTGATCGGCGAGGACAGGGACGCGCTGGAGGCACAGAACGCCGCGCTGAGCCAGAGCGTGCTCGGCTACTACAGCCCGGTCCGCGACGAGATCGTCATCGTCGCCGACAGCGAGACGCCACAGCTCGACGGCGAGGCGACGCTGGCCCACGAGCTGGTCCACGCCCTGCAAGACCAGCAGTTCGACCTGACCAACGGGACCGTGAGGACCCGCGACGCCTATCAGGGCCGCAACGGACTCGTCGAGGGCGACGCCTCCTTGGTCGAACGGCGCTACACCGCCAACTGCGGCGAGACCTGGTCCTGTCTCGACTCGGCCGACAGCACCCAGAGCGGCGGCGGAGACAGTCATTTCGGGCTGAACTTCCTCCAGTTCTTCCCCTACAGCGACGGCCCCGGCTTCGTCGAGCACCGATACGAGGCCGGTGGCTGGTCGGCCGTCGACGCCGCGTTCGCGGACAAGCCCGACGGTGCGACGGAAGTGATCTACCCCGAACAGTACCCCGAGTGGGAGCCGGCGACCGTCTCCCTGCCGGACCGCAGCAACGACGAGTGGGAACGGCTCCGACCGCCGGGACGCGCCGACTACGCCGTCGTCGGCCAGTCCGCCATCGCGGCGTCGCTTGCCTACACCGTCACCGACGACTACGAGGACGCCAGTGTGGTGGCGGCCGACGACGTGCTCAACTTCGAGGGCAACGAGATCGACGGGGACGACCCCTACAACTACGACGTGCCGGTCGCCCGCGGCTGGGCCGGCGGCAAACTGTACGTCTACGAGAACGGCGACCGATCGGGCTACGTCTGGCGGACCCGCTGGACCAACGAGAGCGAGGCCGCCGAGTTCGCCAGCACCTGGAGCGCGGTCGTCCGCCACTGGGGCGGCGAGGAAACCGGCGAGAACGTCTGGACGATCGGCGAGGACAGTCCCTTCACCGACGCCGTCAGGATCGACCGCTCCGGCGCGACGGTGACGGTCGTCAACGCGCCCGACGCGGCGGCATTGGAGGCGGTCCACGATGCGTAGGGTCGCAGCCCTCGCCGTGCTGGTCGTCCTCGCGGGCTGTCTCGGGGCCGTGAACGACCTGAACCCCGCCGACCGTGACCGCCCGGCCGACGAGGACCCGATCGGCTGGGAAGACGGCTACTGGTACGACGACAGCGTGTCGGTGACCACCGAGGACGGTCTCAACGCCAGCGAACGGGCGGCGGTCCTGGCCCGGAGCAAGGCCCGCGTCGAGCGGATCCGCGACCGGGAGTTCGACGGCAACGTCAGCGTCGAGGTGATCAGCCGCGCCGAGTACCGCAACCAGTCGCGCGGTCCCGGCGGGACCGGATCGGACGATCCCTGGAACGATCAGGTGTGGGAAGCACTGCTTCTGGTCGGCGAGGACTCGGGCACCAGCGAGGCCATGGGCGAGACCTACAACGCCTCGGTCCAGGGGTACTACAGTCCGTCCTCGGACAACATCACGATCGTCAGCGACTCGCCGACGCCGACCATCGACCGCTCGACGCTGTCTCACGAACTGGTCCACGCCTTGCAAGACCAGTACGACAACCTGGAGTCGTCTCCGGAGACCCAGGACCGCCAGCTCGCCCAGCAAAGCGTCACCGAGGGCGAGGCCAACTACGTCCAGTGGACCTACGAGGACCGCTGTGAGAACCGCTGGCAGTGTCTCTCACCGCCCGGCGGCGACGGCAGCGGCGACAGCTCCAGCGGCGGCGCGCCGACCGACGGCGTCTTCGTGACGATCTACCAGCCCTACGCGACCGGGCCGGGACTGATCGACCAGCAGTACGGCCGGAACCGCTGGGACGGCGTCGAACGACTGTACGAGAACCCGCCCGACAGCACCGAGCAGGTGATCCACCCGGACCGGTACCCCGACGAGGGGCCGGTGAACGTGACCGTTCCCGACCGCAGTAGCGACGAGTGGGAGCGGTTCGACCACGACCCCGTCGCCGACACCGCCGGGGAGGCCTCGATCTTCGCGATGCTGTACACCAACGACGCCGTCGAACCCGAGCAGTGGTTCCGGTACCGCAGCGACGCCTCCGAGGGCTGGGGCGGGGACTCGATCGTCCCCTACCGCAACGGCTCTGGTGGCTACGGCTACGTCTGGACCATCGAGTGGGACTCGCCGGGCGACGCCAGGGAGTTCGAGACGGCTTACACGTCGATTCTCGACGACAAGGGCGCGACGCGACCGAGCGAGACCGTCTACCGGGTTCCCGACGCCGACGCCTTCGGGGACGCCTTCCGCGTGACCCGCGCTGGAAGTCGGGTCCGCATCGTCAACGCTCCGACGGTCGACGATCTCGACGACGTACACGACCGGCCGTCGTAGCGCCGTCTCTCTGAGAGGGCACACGGCCGACCCGCGATTCGATATCGCGTCCACTGATTTATGCCCCGGCAGTCACACTCACCGGCGGGCGTTATCGCGCTTCCGGAACGCGATCGGGGTTTTTTAGCTTGCTTCGGCCTCAGTGCCCCTATGAGCGAAATCCTCGTCAGCGACGATCCGATGCTCGATCCCGACGTGCTCGCCGGGGCGTTGCCCGACGCGACGATCCGAACCGAACCGCTGCCCGACGAGCGCGCGATCGTCGCGGCCGGCAGCGACGCCGCGGCGCTGGTGGTCGACGTGAACACGCCGGTGCCCGCGAGCGTCTTCGAGCAACTGCCCGCACTCCAGATCGTCGCCCGCGCGGGCGTCGGCTTCGAGAACGTCGACGTGAAGGCTGCGGCCGAACACGACGTGGTCGTCACGAACGTCCCGGAGTACTGCACCGACGAGGTCGCGACCCACGGGCTGGCGCTCCTGTTGGACTGCGTGCGAAAGATCGCCGAGTACGACCGCGCGACCGCGGCCGGCGGGTGGGCCTGGGAGGAGGGGCGGCCGGTCCACCGGTTCCCCGACACGACGCTCGGGCTCGTCTCCTTCGGCCCGATCGCACGCCGACTCCGCGAGCGCGTTCGCGGGTTCGACCTCGACGTGATCGCGTACGATCCCTACGTCGACCCCGAGGAGATGGCCGAGGCCGGCGTCGAGCGGGTCTCCTTCGAGGAACTGCTCGCGCGGGCCGATCACGTCTCCCTGCACGCGCCTCTGACCGACGAGACCGAGGGACTGATCGACGCCGACGCGCTCGGGGCCATGCAGGACCACGCGATCGTCGTCAACACGGCCCGTGGCGGTCTGATCGACGAGGCGGCGCTGGCCGACGCACTCGCGGACGGCGAGATCGGTGCCGCCGGCCTCGACGTGTCCCGCCGCGAGCCCCCGGCCGACGACAGCCCGCTGCGCGCGCTCGACAACTGTCTCCTGACGCCACACGCCGGCTGGTACTCCGTCGAGGCCCGCGAGGAGCTCAACGAGACCGTCGCCCGCAACGTCGCGGCCGCGCTGGACGGCGAGACGCCGCCCAACCGCATCGACCCCGACCTCGACTGGCTCTGATCGTCCTCGTCGTCGTGGCTTTTTATCCGAGCACGCCAACGACCCTAGCGAATGGCGAATCCGATCGACAAACACGTCAAGACGCTGTTGACCTCCTACACGGTCATCATCGTCGTCGCCCTCCTGATCGGTGCCACGGTCGGCCCCGCCGTCTCGTCGGCGCTGTTCCAGAGCGACGACGAGGGAACGATCGCCGCCGTGACCATCCAGGGACCGATCAGTGGCCCGACCGCCGACGAGGTGACCCGGCAACTCCGAACGCTCCGGAAGGACGATTCGATCGACGCCGTGGTCCTGCGCATCGACAGCGGCGGTGGGAGCGTCGCGGCGAGTGAAGCACAGTACCGGGCGGTCAAGCGACTCGCCCGCGAGAAACCGGTCGTCACGAGCGTCCGGGGCGTCGCGGCCTCGGGTGCGTACTACACGGCGCTGCCCAGCGACGAGATCTACGCGACGCCGGGCGGACTGGTCGGCAGTGTCGGGGTGCGCGCCCTGATTCCCCAGCCCGACGGCGTGCCCCGGTCCGTGACGACCGGTCCCGACAAGGCCGGCGGACTCACTGGTGACGACATCCGTGGCCAGGTCGAGACCCTCAAGCGCTCGTTCGTCGACTCGGTGTACGCCGAACGCGGCGACCGGCTCGCGCTGTCGCGGACGGAGCTGACGAACGCGAAGGTGTACTCCGGCGCGGCCGCCGTCGACAACGGACTCGCCGACGAGATCGGCGGGCTGGAGACGGCCATCGCCGCCGCGGCGGAGAAGGCGGGCCTCGACTCCTACGAGGTGGTGTACCGCTCGACGACGCCCGGCGTGCTCTCTTTGCTGCTCGGGTCGGAGGCCAACAGCACCGACGCCGGACAGGTCGATCGCGCGTCGCTGTTGACGACGCGTGGCATCGAACGCCCCCAGTACCTGATGCTCTGGGGCGACCTCAACACGTCTGCTCGGGAGGTGCGTGCCAGTGGAGCTGCGTGACGCGGCGCTCAAGGGCGGCGTCTTCGTCGCCGTGTTCCTGGTCGTCGCCACCCTGACCGGGCTCGGGTCGATCCCCGTCCCGGTCGAGGGCAACGAGACCGCCCCGCTGACCGTCGACAGCCACCAGCCCGAGGCGATCCTGGCCGACGAGTCGGCCGAGACCGGCGAGATCGAACTGGACGCCAGCGGGACCGAGAAGACGGTCGTGATCGACCAGAGCCACAACAACAGCGTCTCGCCCGAGGAGATCAGTCCGCTGGTCACGGCGCTGACCGAAGCGGGCCACGACGTGCAGTTCTACACCGACCGGATGGCCAGCCGGCAGTCGCTCGACGAGACGCTTTCGAGCGCCGACGCGTTCGTGGTGATCGCCCCCGACGACCAGTACGACACGAGCGAGCGGCGTCGAATCGCGGCCTTCGCCGACGACGGTGGTCGCGTCTTGCTGGTCAACGAACCCCCGCGACAGGCCGCTCGCGGGGCCACCGCGTCGACCCCGATGACCAACCTCGCCGGGGCCTTCGGGCTCGGGTTCGACAGCGGCTATCTCTACGACCTCGCCGAGTACGACACCAACCACCGAGCCGTCTACGCGACGCCGGCCGGCGAGACGGCCCTGACCGACGGCGTCGACCGCGTCACGACCCACACCGCCCGGCCGGTCGTCGGTGGCTCTCCACTGCTGGTCACCAACGAGTCGACCAGGCTCTCGACGACTCGCCGGCAGGCCCGCTACTCCGTGCTCGCTCGCCAGGGCAACGCCGTCGCGCTGGGCGATCGCTCGCTGCTCGGCACGGACTACGCCTACACCGCCGACAACGAGGTGCTGGTCGGGAACCTGCTCGAGTTCCTGGTGTCGGGCTCGCGGTAGCGGCCGTCCGCGGTGTCTATCGCTCTCTTTCGACACCGGGGGCGACGGCAGCGAGCCCGTCTTCGTACGTCGGGTATTCGGGTTCCCAGCCGGTGGCCTCGCGGAAGGCCGCGTTCGACGTGGGCATGGAGCTCGTGAAAAACCGGACGTTGTCTTTGCCCACGAACAGCCGGGCGAGCCAGCCGGGAATCCGACTGGGCTCGTCGGCGTCGAGGTACGCTGCGAACGTTTCGAGAAAGTCGGCTACCGTCACCGGTTGGTCGTCGACGACGTGGTAGGTCCCCTCGACGCCCTCCTGGGCGGCTGCGACGAACGCGCTCGCGGCGTCGTCTACGTGTATGGGTGAGACGACGGCGTCGCTCCGTCCGAGCAATCCACCGCCGATGATCGGCATGTCTCCGGTTTCGAGGTTCTCGGCGATCGTCGTCGTCTGCTCGGAGTCGGCGGCGTAGAACCACCCACACCGGAGGATCGTGGCGTCGAACGGTCCCTCCTCCGCCGCAGTCTCTGTGATGCGCTCCGCGTCGGCGGCCGATTTGGTCGTGCGGTCGGTGTTTCGCGGTGCGGACTCGTCGAACGGCGAGCCGTCGGGCCGACGGGCGACCCAGACGACGCTCTGCTGGACGTACTGGTCCGCGCCGACGCGCGTGGCCGCGGTGGTGAGGTTCTCGACGCCCCCACGCCGGAGCCGATCGTTCCGTTCCCAGTCTTCCGCGCTCGGTTTCGTCGCCGTCGGGATCGCGGTCGCGGCGTGGATCACCACGTCTGCACCTCTCGCCCCCTCGACCAGCGACGCCACGTCGAACAGATCTCCGCGGTGGGGCTCCCCGCCACGATCCCGCACGATCTCGTCGCCCCGCTGGTCTCGGGTCAGTCCGACCACGGTGTGGCCGCGTGCGACGAACTGCTCGACCAGCCGCTTGCCCAGATCACCGGTCGCACCGGCGACGAACACTTTCATACGGCCGCTCTCGACTGGATCGAATATGGTTCTGTCTATCTCTGTTCGTCACCGATGGCAGATTTGATATAGCGATATATGATTTACACGGGCCGATTACCTCACCCGCTGCTCGGGACGTTCCCGGTCATGGGACTGAGGCCCCCGATCTGTGGCATCACTCGCGACAGTCGAGACTCCCTCGAAACAGTGTGCTGACGGTCTTACGCGGATCTCGTAGGTGCTGACCGGCGATCGTCGCCACGGGGGTGACGATCACCGCCGTCTCATACGGAACGCTGGAGATCTGGGTACACGTCTCCAACCGTCCATCTCAACCGTGGCTCGACAGCGACTCGAACTCACCGGCGAGCAACGCCTCGGTGACGGTGTCGATCTCGATGTCGTCGACGAACCGGGGGTACTTCCGCTGGAAGTACCCGAGGATGTTCTCCACGTCGCGGGCCAGCAACTCGTCGGCGTTCGCGTGGTCGGTGGGCACGGCCTGGGGCCAGTCGAAGATCGTGATGCCGTCGGAGCCGACGAACACGTTGTACTCGCTCATGTCCGCGTGGACGTACCCGGCGTCGTAGGCCGTCCCCATCTCCGTGAGGATCAACTCCAGGACGGGCCGTACCTGCTGGTCGTCGAGCTTCGTCCGGGAGAGCTCGACGCCGTCGATCTTCTCCATGACGATCGCGTGGCGGTTGGTGTCGATGGGCTGGGGGACCCGAACCTCCGGGTATAGCGTCTCCAGTGCATCGTACTCGCGCTCGGCGGCCTTTCGGGCGGTGTACTGCCAGGAGACGTGATCGCGGTCGGCGGTGTACTCCCGCTCCTTGTTGACTTCCCGGAACTGGGTGTACCCCTCGCGGTGGAACTTCAGGGCCATGGGCTTGTACGAGCGGACTTCGAACACGTCGCTCTCTTTGCCGACTCCGAGGGGGGCACCGAATCCCTCGATGGTCCCCCGCTCGACCAGCGCGTGCAGCGCGAGGGCGTCGTACCCCTCGAACGTGAGCTTGAATCCCTCGTACTGCATGGTCTTGCGCTCCAGGAAGCCCCGGTCTTCACACCGGTCCAGCCGGTAGTCGACGTCTTCGGCCGTCAGCCGCGAGAACTGCGGGAGCTTCTCGCGGTCGACGTACTCCGAGAAGCGCATCCCTTGCTCGACGCCCGAGAGGAGATGGAAGTCCTCGGGTTCGAGATCTGCCATCTCGCGTGCGACGGTTTGGACCATTAGCGGGCCGTAGTCGCCCGACTCGTATAAGTTCGGCGCGTCTGGCGTGTCGCCGACGGTAAATCAGATAACGCTATACAGAATCTCGCTGCGATGGAACTATGACACCCGACAGTCTGAGAACTCGACGACTATCGTCGCCATTGAAAGTCGATGCACACCCGATCGCACGACAGCAGTGCGATCGGTGTGTAAATCGTTTCAATCGTTACTATAGTGTTGGTTCGAGGAGATCACTTCTGAACGGCTTTCGGCCAAGTCCCGTCTCTCTCGGCCACTCTGTCGACGCCACGTCGGGTCCCGTCGTGCTGGCCGTCCCGAAGTGACTGACGCTCCAACCACGCTCGCGGCACGTGACACACACGCTCGATGGCTCGTGAACGGACACTCGCCGTTTCGGTCACCCGAGTCGACGTTCGATGTCCGAGAAATCCGCTGAACGCCGATGCCCGCCTAGAACAGCCGATCGAGTAATCCTCGGTCGCGGTGTTTCTCGGCGAGCAGCACCGAACACTCCACGTCGTCGACGACGTCCAGCACGAGCGACTGGGAGACGAGTCGACGCAGGAGGCCCTCTTCGGTCGCACCGACGAGCAGGAGCGTCGCGTCGTCGGCAGCGTTGCGGATCGCCGTCTCGATGTCTCCGGATTTGACCCGTCGTTTGGCGTCCTCCAGTCCGTGTTCGACCGCCCACTCCTGAAGGAACTGCTCGCCAGCCTCGCGATCGTCGTCGACGTTGAGCAGGGTCACTTCCGAACCGTACTCCGACTGCAACAACTTCGCGACGGCGGCCGACAGCTCGGAGTCCGGGCCACCCGCCGTCGGGAGGAGGATCTTCGACGGATCGAACCCGCGATCACGGAAGACCAGGAAGTCACAGGGGACGGCCTCGGTGAGTTCGTCCATGGCCGACTCGGCGCGTCCCGGCGAGCCGTGTGCGTCCGGGCCCCACCCCATCACGACGAGGTCGGCGCTGTGTGAGCGAGCGGCATCGAAGATAGCCTCGTAGGACTTGTGCGAGATGATCGTGTTCGTCTCGACGTCGACGCCGAACGTCTCGGCGTCTTCCCGAGCCTTTGCGAGCAGTTGCTCGGACGTTTCGTCGATCTCGTCGGACCGGTCGGCAGCGGCCCCAAGCGCCGTCTGGCTGGGAACAGTCACGATGTGGGTCGCGAGTACGGAGCCACCGCGCTGTTTGGCGATGGCGCTCGCGAGCGTGATGAGTTCCTGTTCGTTCTCGGGATTTGCCAGCGGCACCATCACGCGGTACTGTCCGCCGTCGGGCTGGACGCCGACGGCGGCGCTGACTGCCGCGTCGGGCATCTCTTCGGAGCGTGAAATGATGTGCTTCGAGAGGATTCCCTGCTTTTCGGTCCGCGAGCGGGCGTAGACTCCGTACCACAGCACAGCCGCGGCGGCGATGCCAAAGGAGAGCAACAGTGCGTCCCCGGCGACGAACACCAGCAACGCGAAAGAGAGGACGGCACCGAGGATCGGCAAGAGAGGGTACAGCGGCACCACGAAATCTGGCGTGTACTCCTCTGGGTTCACGTAGCGCATCACGATGAGTGCGAGATTCAGTAGCCCGTAGATGATGAGGTGGAGCCCCGACGCGGCACCAGACAGGAGCGTTATGTCTCCGATCACGATGAACAGGAGAATGAGGCCCCCGGTGATGCTGATCGCCCTGTAGGGGGTCCCATAGCGTGGGTGGATCTCGTTGAGGGCCGGCGTGACGATTCTGTCACGTCCCATCGCGAAGTTGATGCGCGAGGACGCGAGGATCGAGGCGTTCGCACTGGAGGCGGTCGCGAGCAAACCACCGAACAGCAGTGCGCCCCCCATCACGGCACCCTGAATGTAGTCGCCGACCTCGACGACGGCGATGGGATTCTCGGCGTCGGAACTGATGATGTCCGCGATGAACCCTTGAGGGACGGCCGCGCTCATAATCACCAACACGAGGGCGTAGATGACGGTCACGATGACGACGCTGCCGATAACTGCCCGCGGCAGGTTCTTTCCGGGATCTTTGATCTCCTCGGCAACACTCGTGATCTGGACGAAGCCGAGATACGAGACGAAGATGAGACCCGTCGTCTCCAGTGTGGTGACCACGTCGGTAGCGGCCGGGAGATTCGACGGCTCGGCCCGGAGCGTCCCCAGAAACGTGAACACGGTGAGTATACCGATAAGCAAGACGACGATGACGTTCTGTAGCCTGCCGGTCTCCTTGGCACCGACGTAGTTGATCAGGATGAAGAAGGCCCCGCCGACGAGCGCGACGAGCTTGACGACCGCAATCGAGAACGGGCCGACACCGACGCTGCCGGAGAGTCCGAAGATGCGGGCGATATACCGACCGAAGCCGACCATGTAGAACGCGCTGGCGAAGGCCAGTCCGAGCCAGTTCGCCCAGCCGGCGACCGAACCGAACATCGGCCCGAGCGCGTGGTTGACGTAGTAGTAGGCCCCGCCGGATTTGGGCATCGCAGTTCCGAGTTCGCTGGCAGACAGCGCCGTGAACATGGCGATGATCCCACCCAAAATGAAGGCGACCGACGCGAGCGACCCGGCCTTGAGAATGGCTTCCCCGGGCAGCACGAAGATCCCTGCGCCGATCATGGTGCCGACACCGATCGTCAGGGCGGCAAGCGGCCCGAGGTCTTTGGCGAGTTCTTCCTCGCTCATGTTTCTTTCCCGCGGGGCAGAGCGATGACCGGTCGGTTCGCATCGGTCATCAGCTTCAGAGAGATATCTCCGGAGAGAAACTGCATGAGTCGGTTCCCACCACGGGACCGATACGCGATCGCGCTGGCATCGACCTCGTCGGCGGCCGCGAAGATCTCCGCTGCCACGTCCCGCCCGTAGGCGGTGTGGTCGTCGGCGTCGGGAAAGATCGACCGGACGGCGGCGTACGAGTCTTGGGCCAACTCTTCGGACTGTTCGACCGGTGATTTGTCCGGGACACCACCACCTTTCTCGACGACGTGCAGGGCGGTCACCTGTTGGGGCTCGTACCGTTCGAGCGCTCTCGCAGTCGCCAGCGCGTCGTCCTCGGTAGCGACTGGAAGCAGTACGTGTGCAAGGATATCTCCGTCGCTGGTACTGTTCATAGTGGGCACTACGACTACTCTCTGTTAAGCGTGTGTATCTACCGGCTGCAGCTAATAGTGCCCTGATTCGTCCTCGTCGGCGTCGCGTGGCGTCGAACGCGACTCGACGGTGGGGCGGCTACGGGCCGAAGCCGCCCGAAGAGAGTTCGTAGGGATCGTAGTCGGGACGACTGTCGACGCCGCGCGGGCAGTCGAACCGCTCGCGGTAGCGGGTCCGACTCTCGTCCGCGCGCTCGGAGAACAGGAGCAAGACGCCGTAGGGCTGGCTGAACGACGCGGCGTCGACCGGATCGGGGTCGAGGAAGACGGCGTCGGTCGTCGGCGCGTCGGCGCTCGCGACGGTCGTCAGCTTCGGTTCCATCGGGAGCAGCCCGGCCAGGACCGACGGGACGAAACTCCCGCCCGGCAGCGGAGCCCGGGGCTGGACCCAGCACTCTCCGACCGGCTGGCCGTCCGCCTCGATCACGCTGTGTGCCGGGCCACTGGTCTGTTCGTCCCAGGTCTCTCTGGCGATCTCGGGGAGTTCCACGTCGGTAGCGAACCCCATGTCGACGCTGCCGACCCGGTCGAACTCGCGCAGCGTCCAGGCCTCCTCCTCGTCCGTGGGATCTCCGGCGACCGTCCCTTCGATCAGGTCGCCCGTTTCCAGCCCGTCGATCGCGGGCTGTCGTTCCCCGTATCCCTGCTGGTAGGTCGTGTAGAGTCGCGTCCCGTCGGTGTCGAAGAGGTTGACGTGGGGGACCGCCTCGACGACCCGATAGACCCGAAAGCGACTCGACCGCTCGTCCATACGCCGACAACGCACTCCGGCCCCATGTCCCCGTCGGTCCCGGAGCGGGGGGTTGATGGCGCTACCCGCCCAACGGCGATCCGTGAACGGACCCGACGACACCGAACCGCCGTCGAACGACCCGACGATCAGCTGTCGGCGGTGTGGCCGCGAGTGGGACCTCGGCGAGGAACTGGACGCCGTCGGCAACCAGGCCTTCGAGCAGTTCGCGCTGGACCACCGGCGTCACACCGGCCACTTCCCCGACGGCGTCGCGACGTGGCGCGTCGAGTGTCGCCACTGTCCGGAGACGGTCGAACGGATCGAAGAAGGTGGGGCAAAGCGGTGGGCTCACACCCACGTCAGACACACGAACCACGCGGTGACCATCCACGGGACGGACGGCACCGAGCGCGTCATCGAACCCTAGAGGCCCTCGAACTCGCCGATCGATTCGCGCCAGCTGTCGGGGATCGGGACCGACGAACCCTGCCCGCGGTCGTAGGCGACCATCGTCGTCTCCCCGGTCGCGGCCACCTCGCCGTCGGCGGTCCGGATCTCGTACTCGAAGGGGAAGCTCTTCTCGCCGAGGCGCGGGACGCGGACGCCGACCGTGACCTCGTCGGCCAGTCGGATCGGGCGCTCGAAGTCCAGCTGGAGGTTCGCGACGACCATCCCGGTCTCCTCGCCGCTGCCGGTGATGTCGGCCGCCGCACCGCCGACGACGGTTTCGAGGTAGTCGACGCGGGCCTCCTCGACGTAGGTTCCATAGAGCGCGTTGTTGACGTGGCCGTACGTGTCGAGGTCGTTGTACCGCACGTCGACCGTCGTCGTAAACTCGAAGCTCATGCCAGCAGCTCCCGGAACTGTTCGTTGAGCTTTTTGAGCTTCGGATCGATGTTGACCGCGCAGTACCCCTGATCGGGGTTGCGCTCGTAGTAGTCCTGGTGGTACTCCGCTGCGGGGTAGAACGTCTCCAGGGGCTCGACCTCCGTGACGATCGGGTCCGAGTACTGTTCGCCGAGGTCGTCGATCGTCGCTTCGACGGTCTCGCGCTGGGCCTCGTCGTGGTAGAAGACCGCCGAGCGGTACTGACTGCCCACGTCCGGCCCCTGTCGGTTCTCCGTGGTCGGGTTGTGTGTCGCGAAGAAGACGGTCAGCACGTCCTCGTAGTCGATCACGTCCGGGTCGTACTCGACCTGGACGCACTCCGCGTGACCGGTGTCGCCGGAACAGACGGCGTCGTAGCTCGGGTCCGCGACGTGTCCGCCGGCGTAACCGGAGGTGACGGACTCGACGCCCTCGATCTGTTTGAACACGGCTTCGGTACACCAGAAACAGCCACCGGCGACCGTGGCGGTCTGTGGTTCACTCATCGCTCAACGGTACGTGCCAGGAACACAAAACAGCCTCGCCGGCCGTTCACCGTTCCAGCACCGAACTGTCGGCTCAGCCACACCCAACACGGTGGTGTGGGGTCGGCTGCCAACGGTTGGGCCTATCGGTCGACCTCGCCCATGATCGTGTCGAGGCTGCCGATCGCGGCGACCAGATCGGGGATCGTCTCGCCTTCGGCCATCGCCGGCAGCGACTGGAGGTTCGAGAACGACGGCCCCCGGATCTTGAACCGTGCTGGCGTGTCGGTGCCGTCCGAGCGGATGTAGATTCCCAGCTCACCCTTCGCGGCCTCGACTGCCCGGTAGATCTCGGCGTCGCGGTCGGGGCGGACGGTTCTGGGAACGTTGCCCTGGATCGTTCGATCGTCTTCGGGCCAGCCTTCGAGGAGATCGACGCACTGATCGATGATCTTGGCGGACTCCTCGATCTCGCGCAGGCGAACGAGGACGCGGGAGAAGTTGTCACAGCCGTCCTCGGTGACTACGTTCCAGTCGAGTTCGTCGTAGTAGCCGTAGGGATCGTCCCGCCGCAGGTCGTAGTCGACGCCGGAGCCACGCGCGACCGGTCCCGTACAGCCGTACTCCTTGGCGACCGACGGGGGGAGCACGCCGGTGTCGACGGTTCGCAACTGGAGGATCTCGTTGCCGGTGAGCAGGTCGTGGTACTCTTCGAGCTTCTGGGGCAGGCCGTCGAGGAACGACCGGACGTTCTCGAAGAACGTCTCGCGGGGCTCGGGCAGGTCCCAGGCGACCCCGCCCAGCCGGAAGTAGTTGAACATCAGCCGCTGGCCGGTGAGGTCTTCCAGGATGTCCTGGACGATCTCCCGGTCGCGGATACCGTACTGGAACACGGCGGTAAACTCCGAGATCACGTCCAGCCCGTAGGCCGCGATCGCCAGGAAGTGCGAGAGGATCCGCGACAGCTCCGCGCTCATCGTCCGGATCACCTGCGCGTACTCGGGTACGTCGACGCCGATCAGGTCCTCCGCGGCGCGCGCGTAGGCCCACTCGTTGAGCAGGCCGCCACCGCTCCAGTCCCACCGGTCGGGGTAGGGCATGATCTGGTGACGGTAGGTCCCCTGCTGACACAGCTGCTCCTCACAGCGGTGGATGAACCCGATCTCGGGGGTCACGTCTGCGACGGTCTCGCCGTCGAGCGTCACGCGCAGGTGCAAGACGCCGTGGGTCGAGGGGTGGTGTGGCCCCATGTTGAGGTGCATCGTGTCCGGTCCGGAACGGCGATCCTCCAGGATGCGCTCGTGTTCGCGAAACGGGACGATCTGTGGCTTGTCCTGGTTGTACGACGCCCGGAGCGGATGGCCCTGCCAGGTCTCGGGCAGCAAAATCCGTCGCAGATCGGGATGTCCTTCGTAGGTAATGCCGAGCAGATCGTACGCTTCGCGCTCGTGCCACGCCGCCGTCTCGTAGACGCCCGCCCCGCTCTCGGAGTGGGGATCGTCGTGCAACGTCGGGACGACCACCGAGAGTTCGTCGGTCGGGTCGTCGTACTTCCGGAGGTGATAGATCGTCTCGAAGCGATCGCCGTACTCCTGTGCCGTGACGCAGGCGCAGTGGTCGTACCCAGCCTCCGATTTCAGCGTCGAGAGGACCGACTCGACGGCGTCCGCACGGACGACGATCGCGGGCGCGTTCTCGTGGTCCTCGGTCCCGACGACGGCCGTCTCGGGAAGCAGTGAAAGTGGCTCTGTGGATGCTCTCGTGGCCTGTTGCATGTCGAGCGGTACGCCGGGGACAGGCCTCGGCGTTGTGCCTCGATTGCGAGGCCGATTTATGTGGGCCGGCGACGCCGCCCACAACCGCTTTCGGGGCTCCGGCCGTAGGCCGCCCCATGACCGATCTGGGGGACCTGTCGTGGCGGTTCGTCGACGAACGCGCACACGACGGGCCGACGAACATGGCGCTGGACGAGGTCACCGCCGAGACGGTCGCCGACGGCGGCCTGGCGACGGTTCGATTCTACCGCTGGGAGCCCAGCACGCTCTCGCTTGGCTACAACCAGGACCCGGCGACGATCGACTGGGACTACTGCGAGCGCGAGGGGATCACCGTCACGCGCCGACCCACGGGCGGGGGCGCGATCTACCACGACACCGACGGCGACATCTCGTACTCGATCGTCGTACCGGGCGACGCCGTTCCGGGCGACCTGTTGGCGTGTTACGAACTGCTCTGTGAGCCGATCCTCGATGCCTTCGAGGGAATGGGGGTCGACGCGACCTTCGCGAGCGACGAGCGACCGGCCGTGTACCAGCCCGCGTGTTACCTCCGGGCGTTGCACCCGGCACACGACGTGGTCGGCCCGGACGGGCGCAAGATCAGCGGCAACGCACAGTACCGACAGCGCGACGCCGTCGTGCAACACGGCTCGCTCACCTTCGAGACGACCCCGGCGCGCCACTGTGCCTGTTTCACCGGCGAGCCGGACCCGGACGCGTTCGCCGATCGGGTCGGCGGCATCGAGGAGTACGTCGACCGTTCCCGCTCGGCGGCCGTCGCGACGCTCCGTGACACACTCCGCGAGTGGGTCGAGACGACGCTCGGTGGGACCGTCACGGAAACATCGTGGCCAGACAAAATCACTTCGCGTGCGCGCGGGCGCGTGAGCGAGAAGTTCGGGACGGAGTCCTGGACCCGCGAGCGGACGGACCCGACGGCCTGACAGCCACATACTGCCGGCTGTCACTGTTGCAAGCGATTCGCGACCACGAGGTCGCGAAATGCGTCACAGACGGACAGCCGGCAGTATCAGGAGCCGCCTGCCTCGACGACGAGTCGCTCGCAGGGACTCTCGGATCAGCGCCGCGTCGGTGTCCTCGGCTTCGAGCCTCCCGGCGGTGCCTTCGGAAGTGCTTTGATCGACCGTCCGTATCCACCGGTATGCGCGTCGGAGCACACACCTCGATCGCCGGCGGAGCGTACAACGCCGTCGACGAACAGGTCGACTACGGTGGGAACTGCGGCCAGATCTTCAGCCACTCGCCACAGGTCTGGCAGGACCCGAACATCGAGGACGAGGAGGCCGAACAGTTCCGCGAACGCAGCGACGAACACGGCGTCGGGCCGTGGGTCATCCACTCGTCGTACCTCGTCAACCTCTGTACCCCCAAAGACGACCTCCGGGCGAAGTCGATCGACTCGATGCAAAAGGAGGTCGACGCCGCCGACAAACTCGGCGTCGAGTACGTCAACGTCCACCTCGGTGCTCACACGGGAGCCGGCGTCGAGGGCGGGCTCGACAACGCCGCCAGCGCCCTGGACGAACTGACGATTCCCGACGGCGTCACGGTGCTCGTCGAGTCCGACGCCGGCAGCGGGACGAAACTCGGCGGCGAGTTCGAACACCTCGCCGAGGTGCTGGACCGCTCCGAGCAGGACCTCGAAGTCTGTGTCGACACGGCCCACGCCTTCGCCGCGGGCTACGACATCTCGACGGCCGACGGCGTCGCCGAGACCGTCGCCGAGTTCGACGACGTGGTCGGACTCGACAACCTCGCTTGCATCCACCTCAACGACTCGAAACACGAGTGTGGCACCAACAAGGACGAACACGCCCACCTCGGCGAGGGCTACATCGGCGAGGAGGGGATGGCCGCGCTGTTGACCCACGACGCCCTCGAAGACGTGCCTTTCGTCCTGGAGACCCCGACCGAAGACGGCCGGGGTTTCGAGTGGAACATCGAACGGGCCAGGGAGCTGGGCAACGCCTGACAGCGGAGCGAACCGCGACGGCGCGCGCTCGGCCGACACCTACGCGCCCGACACCGGCTCGCCGACGGCGAAGACGAACCGGGCACCACCGGCGTCGCTCTCCTCGACGGTGACCGTCCAGTCGTGTGCCTCGGCGATTCGGGCCACGATCGCCAGTCCGAGACCCGTCCCGCCGCCCTCCGAGTGGCCCAGCTCGACGACGGACTCTCGCTTCTCTCGCGGGATGCCGACGCCGTCGTCCTCGACCGCGAAGCCGTTCTCGGCCGGGACGACGCGGACGGTCAGGTCCGTGTCAGTGCCGTCGTCTCGCCGACCCCGGGTCGCCGACGCCGTGATGCCGTGCTCCATGGCGTTGCGAAACAGGTTCTCGAAGAGCCGCGCGAGGCGGTCCTCGTCGGCCTGGACCGTCCCCGACACCGCACACTCCAGGGTCGCGTCGGCGGTGTCGACCGTCTCCCAGGCCCGCTCGACGGCCGCCGTCAGGTCGACGGCCGTCTTCGTCATCGCACCGTCGCCGCTCCGGGCCAGCGCGAGCACGTCGTCGATGATGGTGCCGATGCGTCCAAGCGCCTGGCTGATCTCGTCGAGGCGCTCGTCGTCGGACTCCTCGCGGAGCTGCTGGACGTAGCCGTCGGCGACCTGGAGGGGGTTCCGGAGGTCGTGGCTGGCGATCGAGGCGAAGCGTTCGAGCCGGCGGTTCTGCTCTGCCAGCTCTCGCTCGCGGACGGCCAGCTGTTGCTGGGTCTCGATGGCGTCGAGCGCGTCGGCGATCGTCTCGCCCAGCTCTCCGAGCACCTCCTGCTCGGTCTCGTCGAGGGCGTCCGGACGGGTCGTACACAGCAACACTCGGCCGTATTCGACCCCGTCTATGGCGACCGGGACGACGATGCCCGCGGTGTAGGGCTGCCAGCGTTCGTCCAGATCGACGACGCCCGGCCCGCTCTCCCCGAGGTGGCTCGCGAGGGCGTCCGGGTCGATCGTCCCGCCGTCGGCCTCGTCCCCGTGGGCCGTGGTCCCGTCGCCGCCTTCGAACCGGGCGAACTCGTAGGCACCCCGCTGTGTGAGTTCCTCACAGACCGCTCGCTCGACGCCCGCGCGGTCGTCGGCGCGGACGAGTTCCCGGTTCACGTCCCGGACGATCTCGTTGATCCGCGACAGCTGTTCGACGCGCCGGTCGGTTCGGTACCGACGCGCGGCCGTTCGAGTGCGCCGGACCAGCCGGTCGTAGGGCGCGTCGCCCGACTGGATCGGGATGTAGTCGAACAGGTCCCGCCCCGAGACCTCGCGTGCCACGTCGCGGTTGGCCATCCGGGTAAAGAGGATCACCGGGAGCGATGGCCGTTCGGCCTCGACCGCGTCGACGACCGCGAGCCCGCCCTGGAACTCGATTCCGTCGGCCCGTGGGACCTCGTATCTGGTGACACAGACCTCGATCGATCGATTCTCTCGGAGAGCAGCCCGCGCGTCGGCCGCTCCGACGACGCTCTCGACCTCGAACCCCGCGGCTTCGAGGTGGTCTCGTGGCTCGGTGCTACCGTATCCCCCCACGTACAGCACCGTCGTCCCCTCGTCCATGCGGAAACTGCCGAATCCAAGCGATAAAAACGTGTGCTCTATCACCCTCGGTGATAGGTGGTTTTATCGGCATCTGGTACCTGTTGTCAGTGATGACTGTCGACACCGAGGTGATCGAGCGCGACGCCATCCTCGACCGGATTCGAGCCCTGGTCGACGGTGCGGCGTCGGAAGTCGCTCTCTCGGTGCCACACACGGCGTTGCCGGAGCTCGAAGCGACGCTCTCGGCGGCCGTCGACCGTG